>Ga0210060_1000188_pt1 | contig 32607 bp, 31 predicted proteins | sample Joice_CattailNLB_FD_184871 | JGI IMG/M metagenome (GOLD analysis project Ga0210060, IMG submission 184871) | Wetland microbial communities from San Francisco Bay, California, USA, that impact long-term carbon sequestration - Joice_CattailNLB_D2... | ecosystem: Environmental > Aquatic > Marine >...
GCTATCCCCTTGACCACGTCCCCTACGAAAACAGGCTGCAAAAGGAATTTCCCGTCGCCCGGAACGGGAATAACCGGGGCGGCGCGGACCCCCCGCCCCAATTCGGAAAGGAACCGGTCCCCCGGTCCGAAGATCCCGCTCGGCCGGAAGATGGTCCAGGCAAGGTCCGAACTCCGGACGATCACCTCGGCCCTTCCCTTCGAGTCGAAATAGTTTCCGGGGCCGCCCGGAGCCGCGCCCAGGGCGCTCACGAGCACGAGACGCGGGATCCCCCAGCGTTTCGCCGCGTGCACGACGTGCCGGGTGGATTCCACGTGGACCTTCTCGAACGTGACGCCGTCCTCCGGCAACTCCCGGATGATGCCCGCCAGGTGCACGATCGCCTCGGTGCTCTGGGCGGCCATCTCCACGAATTCGCGGTTGGTGACATCGCCGGGAGTCACCCTGCCTGCACGGCGGATATCCTCCGGAATGCGCCCCTCCGAGCCGGCCCGGACAAGGAGGCGGGGAAGATAGCCCCGGGCGATCAGGGCGCGGCAGACGTGGCGGCCCAGAAACCCCGTCCCCCCGGTTACGAGGACCTCCCGGTAGTCAAGAAACGGAACCTTTTCCATGCCCATAAGATGTCGGCACCGGCCGGGATGGTTCGGCCCCGCCGGCAATCGTCTCTCTTGCCTCCGCACCGACTTTATGGCATGTACACTGATAGATCCGTTCGCACCAGAAAACCCCTTGGCCGAAGAGGGAGGACGCCATGCCCACGTATTCTTTCCACTGCAAAAAATGCAGGAAAAGGTTCCAGGAAACCCTGTCCTTCTCGGAGTACGAGGGCGGAAAGCGCAAGTGCCCAAAATGCGGGAGCAAGGATGTCGTCCAGGTGCTCGAATCCTTCTTCGCCAAGACATCCAGAAAGTCGTAGGAAGAGGAGACGTGGAGGAATTTGCGGGAGTCGAGACGTGGCGTGTGTTCCGCATCATGAGCGAGTTCGTCGAGGGGTTCGAAGCCCTCCGCAACGTCGGCCCGGCCGTCTCCATTTTCGGCAGCGCCCGCGCGAAGCGAAACGACTGGTCGTACAAGACCGCCTGTAAGGTGGCGGAAACCCTCTCGCGCAAGGGATATTCCATCATCTCCGGAGGGGGGAGCGGGATCATGGAAGCGGCGAACCGTGGAGCCAGGCGTGGCCCTGGACTCTCGATCGGGCTCAACATCCAGCTTCCCGAGGAACAGCGACCGAACCGGTACCAGGAAAAGGCCCTCCACTTCAAACATTTCTTCGCACGCAAGGTGATGTTCGTGAAATACGCCGCAGGGTATGTCATCATGCCCGGCGGATTCGGGACGCTCGACGAGTTCTTCGAGTCGCTCACACTCATCCAGACAGGAAAGATTCGACGGTTTCCCGTCGTGCTGATGGGGACGGAGTACTGGGGCGACCTGCTCAAGTGGATGCGTAACACAATGGTCAAGCACGGGACGATCTCGAAATCCGACCTCGATCTCTTCCACGTCACGGACGACCCGATCCAGGCCGCCGCCTTTATCATCAAATCTCACAGGGACAGCGTCCGGCCGGTCGGCGAGCGCCGCAAGAGGGGGCTTCCCCCTTCGGAGGATCCACCCACGCTGTAAACGGGGAAAATCCGGCAGCCGCCGAGACGCTCATGAAGCGCAACGGCGGGATGCGGGACGGGTGCGGATCACGGAGGGCCGGAGAGCAGGAACGAGATCACCTCCCGGTTGAAATCTTCCGCGTTCTCCGCAAAAAGACGGTGGGGCGCTCCCGGAAGGATGACGAGTTTCGCGCCCGGGATGCGCTCCGCGATCCGGTGCGAATTTTCCGTCGGCACCACCCTGTCCCCGTCCCCGGCGATCACCAGCGTCGGCGCTCCGATGCCCGCAAGCCTGTCCCACGCCGAATGGCTTACGGCCGCCGCCAGCTGTGAGGCGTGCCCCTCCACGCAAACCCGGTCCGCAAGCCTTCTCCGGACGAACTCCTCGATCTCCTCCGGGTGATCGCGAAGATACCGTTCCGAGTAGAGGAAGGGAAGCACCCGGCGGATCTCCTCTTCCGGATCGCCGCCGGGGGCACGGACGAACATTTTCAGGACCTCGGGCGCGGGGCGCACGGAGCCTTCCCCACCCGGCGAAGTGCACCCCAGCACAAGCTTGCGCACCCTGTGCGAGTGGCGAAGCGCAACCTCCTGGGCGACCATCCCGCCCAAAGAAACTCCCAGGACGTGCATACGGTCCGCACCCAGGTGCGCAAGGAGAGCCGCCGCGTCGTCGGCCATCTGCGCGGTGGAATACGGCCCCGGGGGGGTATCGCTTCTGCCGGCTCCCCGGTTGTCGAACGCGACGACCAGAAAGCGTCCCGCGAACGCGGGGATCTGGAAAAGCCACTCCGTGCTGTCGCTTCCCAACCCGTTGATCAGGAGCAGCGGGTCTCCCCCCCCGTGCGTTTCGTAATACATCCGGAATCCGGGGACTTCAGTGTACGGCATCGTCTCTTTCCCCCCCTCCCGGTCTTACGGGGCGAATGCCCCCCACAGGGCACCTTGTCTCCTTAAGGATGGGAGTACAATACCAGAACGATGGATGCGTTCCTTCTGAAACGGGTCGTGGCCGAGCTTTCCGGTCGCCTTCGGGGAGCGCTCGTTTCCAAGGTGCACCAGCCCGGGGAACGGGAGATCGTTCTGACGATATGGACGGGCCGGGAGGAAGTCCGCCTGCTCGTTTCCGCCCACGCCGAGCTCTGCCGCATGCACCTCACCACGCGTCGCGTTCCCAACCCGCCTTCTCCCCCCAGGTTCTGCCAGTACCTGCGGCGCCACCTGGCCGGGATGCGGCTCGCCGGGATCTCCGTTGCCCCCTTCGACCGGCTGGTCCGGATGGAGTTCCAATCGAACCGGCCCGATGCGGAGCACGACAGGACGACCCTTGTCGCCGAGCTGTACGGGCGGCACGCCAACATGATCTACGTGGGGCCGACCGGATTGATACTCGAACCCCTCCGGACGGTTTCCCCCGAGGAAAGCGGGGTCCGGGAGGTTGCCCCGGGGCTCCCGTACCGTCCGCTCCCCAAGCCGGAGCGGATCTTCCTCCCCGAACTTACAGAAGCGGACGCGGAGCGGATCTGGTCAATGGGGTGGGAGGGGCTTCCGCGCGTCCTCCAGAGGGAGGTCTCCGGCCTGGGACAGGAACTGGCCCATGAAGCTGCCGGAAGCGGGAAGGGGAGCGCCGCCGACCTGTTCGCGGCGATTCGGGATCTGGTGCGCCGGTACGAGGAGGACGACTTCTCCCCCGGCATCGGCACCCTCCCGTCAGGAAAGAAGCGGCTCCTCCCGTTCCCCTGCCCGAATGCGGGGTTTGTCGGGTTTGCGCCCGCGACGTCGGTCAACGAGGCGGCAGACCTGTTCTACGGGGAGATCGCGCGGAACCTCGAGGATACCGTCCTCCGGCAGCATATCCGGTCCCGCCTGTCGGCTCTTCTCCGCAAGGAACGCCACAAGCTCGAAAACGTGGGAGGCGACGAGGAACGGCTGGAGGAAGGCCGGAAAGGAGAGGAGTCCGGGGAGACACTGAAGGCGAACCTGGCCTCTCTCCGCAAGGGGATGGTCGAGTTTCACGGGATCCCCCTCGATCCGGCGAAGACGCCCGTGGAGAACATGACCCGGTACTTTTATCTGCACAAGAAGGCCCGGAGGGCGACGGAGATCGTTCGAAGGAGAAAACGCGAGGTGGCCGAGAGCGTCTACTACCTGGAGTCGCTTGAAGAGCAGCTATCCTTCGCCTCGACACGGGAAGATCTTTTGGCCGTCCGGCAGGAGCTGTCCGCCTCCTTTCCTCCCAAAAAGCAGAAAAAGGAAAAGCCGGTGAAAGCCGTCGGGAAGGCCGTCCCGGCCCAAGTAGAGGAACACACGTTCCGCGGATACACGCTTCTTCTCGGGAAGAACAACGTGGGTAACGACAGGATCGTGAAGGAATTGGCGACGCCGGACGACCTCTGGCTGCACACCCAGGGAATCCCGGGAAGCCACGTCCTGATCCGTCGCATGCCGGGCAAAGAGATGCCGGACGAAGTGGTGGAGGAAGCTGCGCGGCTCGCGGTCTTCCACAGCAAGGCGAGAGGATCGCAAAACGTTCCGGTGTTCCTGGCGGAGGCGCGGCACGTCTCCAAGTTCAAGGGGGCGAAACCGGGGCTGGTCCGGATCGCAAAATATCGGACGATCAACGTTCGATAGGAGGAAGACCTCCGGGCCCCCAGGCAATGCGCGGGGCCCGGGACCATTGCCCTCCGGAGGCGCCGACAGCGCGGGATTCGTTGCGCATCCATTCGTCCGCCCCGCGCATCAACATAGAAAGAACATCCCTTCCGTCGAGGTGTCCGATGCCCAGGTTCGACGCCGACTACGTTCCCTCTTCCGCGATGACCATCTTCGCCCACTCCGACGACGCCGAGTTCATCGTATCGGGCACGATCGCAAAATGGGCCCGGGCCGGCTGCGAAGTGACTTTCGTGGTTATTACCAGCGGCAACGTCGGGACGCACGATCCGAAGTACAGCAGGAAGACGCTGACCCGGACCCGCGAATCGGAGCAGGAAGCGTCGGCACGGGTTCTCGGCGTGAAAAAGGTCGTCTTTCTGGGATACGATGACTGCCAGCTCGTCCCCACCCTCGAACTGCGCCGCCGGCTGGTGCGCGAGATCCGGAACTTTCGCCCCGAGGTCGTGGTCTGCGGCGACCCGCAGGCCTGGTTCTTCGAGAACCACTACATCAACCACCCGGACCACCGTGCCGCGGCGGTGGCTGCGCTCGATGCCGTCTTTCCCTGCGCCGAGATGGAGCTTCTGTGGCCCGAGGAGGGCGCGGCGCACAAGGTTCACGCGGTATACGTCGGCGCGACACATACACCGAACACCTGGATCGACATCGGCGATACGATCGACACGAAGATCGAATCGCTCCGGGCCTACGGAAGCCAGGTGGGAGGGTGGGACCCGTCGGAGAAGATCCGGGAGCGCGCCGCCCGCGAGGCGGAGAGGGCGAACCGGATGCCGGCGGAGAAGGAAAGCGGAATTTCCGGTCCCCAATCCCCGCCGGTCTACCTCGAAGCGTTCCGCGTGATGAAGCTCAAGGAATAGGGGCTCGGGACGACCAATCTGTCCCTTCCCGTCAGAAAGGGTACCCTTTCTTCCCCTGCAGTCTCTTGAGACACGAGATCTCCCCGCAGTGCGTGAAAGCGCTCCCCAGGACGACGTTGTTGATCACGAAGCCCACCGTGGACTGCCCGAACCCCAGCGTCGTGAGGTCAATGGGACGATCCAGGTCCTTGCCCCGGAACGTCGCCAGATACTCGTCGGAAGCGCCGTAGACGGCCTGGGCGTGCTGCCGGAACGCCGACAGGTCTACCTTCACCTTGCGGCTCCACGCGCTCCAGTCCGGAAGACCCGGCTTCTCTGGATCGATATCGGGGGGAATCTCGGAAATCCCCGTTTTGCCCGCCCAGGAGGAAGCAAAGAGGGGGGCGCCCCCTTCCGGACCGGGGAGGGAAACCGGGATCACCGGTTCGACCGGTTGGTGACCGGCATTCGGCGGTCTCTGCCCAGTGCCCGCGGGGTGATCTTGACCCCCGGCGGAGCCTGGCGGCGCTTGTACTCGCTGTTGTCCACGAGGGACACGACGCGGCGGACGACCTCCTCGGGATACCCCGCCGCGATCATCTCCGGGATGCTCCTGTCCTTTTCCACGTACATCCGCAGGATCGGGTCGAGCACGTCGTACTCGGGAAGGGAGTCCGAATCCCTCTGGTCGGGCGCAAGCTCGGCCGACGGGGGCCTTGTGAGCACCCGCTCCGGGATGACATCGCGGCCGCGCTTGCGGTTGTAGTCGCGCGAGAGTCCGTACACGCTTGTCTTGAACAGGTCCTTGATCACGGCGAACCCTCCTGCCATATCGCCGTACAGGGTCGCGTACCCGACGCTCATCTCGCTCTTGTTCCCCGTGGTCAGAACGAGATGGCCGAACTTGTTGGAAAGCGCCATGAGGATCGTGCCGCGAATGCGTGCCTGGATGTTCTCCTCCGTGGCGTCGGGAGTATGCCCCCGGAAGGATTCGGCAAGCTCGGAGCCGAAAGCCCGGAAAATCCCGTCGATGGAGAGGTCGATGCACCGTATGCCCAGGTTCGCCGCCAGCCGGTGGGCGTCCTCGACGCTCATCTTCGCGGTGTAGGGCGACGACATCGTGACACCGAGTATGCGTTCCGCCCCCAGCGCCTCCACCGCGATCGCGGCGACCAGCGAGGAATCGATCCCTCCGGAAAGTCCGATGATCGCGCCAGGGAACCGGTTCTTCTCCGCATAATCGCGCGTGCCCAGGACCAACGCCCGGAAGATCTCCTCCTCGTCTTCGGGCGCGGGCTCGATACGCCCCCCCTCCCTTTCCCCGTCCACGTCACAGAAAAGGAGATCCTCCTCGAACATCTTTGCACGCGCCAGGAGGTTTCCCCCGGCGGAGACGACCATGCTCCCTCCGTCGAAGACGAGCTCGTCCTGCCCGCCCACAAGGTTGCAGTAGGCTACCGGGCACCGGGAGGCGGTCGCGTGCCTTACCACGATCTCCTTGCGCTCCTCCCACTTGCCCGCATGGTAGGGGGAGGAGGACAGGTTCAGGATCAGTCTCGCCCCCGCCTTTGCCTCCAGGGGAAGCGGCCCGCGTCGAACCCAGACGTCCTCGCACACCGTGACGCCGATGACGGAGCGCCCTGCCGGGAAGAGCATCGGCTCCTTGCCCGGAGAAAAATACCGGACCTCGTCGAAGACTCCGTAGTTGGGCAGGTGCATCTTGTGGTAGACGCCGCGCACGCGTCCCGCCGCTGCTATCCCGGCGGCGTTATACTGTTTCCCCCCGGCGTCGCGGTCGACGAAGCCGACTACCGCCGTGATCCCCCTCACCTGGCGGGCGATCTCCTTCCAGGCCGAGATGTTTTTCTCGATGAAGGAAACGCGCAGTAGCAGATCCTCGGGAGGATAACCGGTGATCGCCAGTTCGGGAAAGACGACGAGCGCAGCCCCCGCAGCCCTCGCTCGGGCGACGGAGTCCAGAATCTTCCGGGCGTTCCCCGCGATGTCCCCCACGGTCGTGTTGATCTGCGCCAGCGCGATGCGGAACGGCTTCATGTCCACCATTCTCCCGGAAACGGTCCCCCGTGGGAAGAGAAAGGCGGCCGGTGGAAAAGATGCGTACAGGAGGTATAGTGCCCCTTATGCCGCATGCGCTCTACGACCGGAACTATTTCCTCCTGAACGCTTCGAATTTCCTTTATTCCCTGTACGCGACCATGTTCATCTTCCTTCCGGCCTTCCTGTACACCCTTTCCATCCGGGAGGGGCAGATCGGACTGATCATGGCGACGGGGACACTCGTCTCCGTCGCTCTCAAACCGGTCAACGGCCTCTTCGTGGACCGCCGGGGGCGCACGGCGTTCCTGATTTCCGGCGCTCTGCTTGCCTCCGCCTCCACCGTACCGTGGCTCTACGTGCGGGAGGCAGGCGCGCATCTCTTCGCCATCCGCTTCTTCCAGGGGGCAGCGTACTCCTTCTTCGCCACCGCCTCGTACGCCTACATCGCGGCGGCCGCCCCTCCGGACCGGCGGGGGGAGGCGCTCGGGGTGTTCGGGCTCTCCTTCTTCATCCCCACGGCGCTCGGCGGATGGCTCGGGGAGTGGATGATCGGAAGATCGGGGTTCCATGGGCTCTTCCTGTCCGCCGCAGTCATCGCATTCCTCGCAGGACTCTTCCCCCTGGGGATGGAGGAGCCGAGGCGGTCTTCCCATCTCTCGCCGACCTCGCTTCTCGACTTTCTTTCCCGGACGTACTTCATCCCGAACTCGGCGGCGTTTCTCTTCGGTACGGCGTTCGGGGCGATCTTCACCTTCCTCCCCGTTTTCCTGCTGATCCGGAAGACTTCCACGATCGGCGTCTTCGTTGTCGTTTACGCCTTGACCGTCGTCTCGACCAGAACCTTGGGACGGAAACTGGCGGACCGGCTGCCGCGCGAGCGCCTCTGCCTCGTCTCCCTCCTTCTCCTCGCGGCAGGGATCTTCTTCATTCCTTTCGTCAAGGGACACGCGGGCCTTTCCCTCGTGGCCGTGGTCAGTGGCACGGGGCACGGCTTCCTGTTTCCCTCGCTTTCCGCGCTCATCCTCGACCGTGCGGGGTCGGAGAAGAGCGGGATGGCGATGGCGATGTTCACGGGGGCGTTCGACATGGGGCTGGTGGTGGGGGCGGGGGCATTCGGGTTCGTGGCCGAGCATCTGGGGTACACCGCTATGTTCTCCTCGGCGGCGGCGTTCACGGCGGCGGGCGCCCTCTTCTTCTTTACGCAGGACCCGTCGTTCCGGAGAGCATCGCATCCCGGACCTCGGCCATGAGGTCCGGGATGTCGGCGGCGGTCTTCCCGCGGGTCTCGATCGGGGGGAAGATCTCCACCGTAATGGTCCCGGGACGGATTCTCAGCGTATCGGCGGCCACGACCTCGCGGCTCCCCGATACCCGTACCGGGACGATCGGCAGCCCCACTTGCAGGGCCATCCAGAACCCCCCCTTCTTTAACCGCTGCAGATTCCCGTCCCGGCTGCGCGTTCCTTCCGGGTAGATCATTACCGAGTTGCTCCCGGACAGCCCGGATATCGCCTCCTCCAGAGAGGCCTTCGACTTCTCGGGGGAAAGCCGGTCGACCATCACCTGCCCGCAGGCGAGAAGCACCCACCCGAATACGGGTATCTTCGCCAGTTCCTTCTTGAACACCCAGTGGAGCGGATGAGAAATGACCAGGGCGAGGGCCAGCGAGTCGGCGTGGCTTATGTGGTTGGACATGAAGACGTACGCCTTTCCGGCATCGATGTTTTCCCTCCCGCGCCCCTCCACCTTGACCCGGAAGAACCACAAGGCGATCCGGGCGTAGGTCTTCGATACCAGAAGGAAGAGCTTCCCCTTCCGCGCTTTCCCCGGCAGCAGCAGGGCCAGCAGGATCGCCGGCACGCCCATCACGAGAGTCAGGACCCCCAGGGAAAAAAGCTGGACGGCGTTGAGAAATGTCACCGGGATACGCTCTGGGCGGCCTGTATCCCTTCCGGGCATACGGGCAGAAGCGGACATTTCGCATGGAGAGGGTTTCTCGGGCGGCAGATCTCCCTCCCGAGCCGGATCATGTTGAGATGGAGCGGCACGTGTTCTCCCGCCGGGACGTGCGGCTCGAGGATAAGCGCAGCCCGGGAGAGGTCGGCGGCGGCGGGAACCAGCCGAAGCCTCTTTGCCACCCGGAGAATATGCGTGTCGACGGGAAACGCCTCTTTCCCGAAGGAGAACAGGAGAAGGACGTTCGCGGTCTTCATCCCGACGCCGGGCAGGGATGTAAGATACGCGCGCGCCTCGGGGAGCGGATCACCTTGCAGGAAATCGAGGGTGTACTTTCCGCGCTCGCGCTTCAGCCGGGAAAGCGCCGAAAGGATCGATTTCGTCTTCGCCTTCGCCAGCCCTCCGACCCGGATCGCCTCCTCCACCGCCGCCGGATCTGCGGACGCCAGAAGGGATATCCGGGGAAACCGCCGCATCAGGGAGGCGAAAGCGCGGTCGCGATTCGCGTCGGTGGTGTTCTGGGAAAGGATCGTAAGGATCAGGTTCCGGACCGGATCCCCCTCGTGTCCGCACCGGTTCGGCCGGCCGAATCTTGCGCAGAGACGGCGGGAGACGTCGGCAAGTATCGGGCCCGGGGATCCGCTGCCCCGACGGGGCCGCGCCTTCAGGGATGTCTCTCTCACGAAAGTCAGCGGCCTTCGTTTCCGTGGATATGCTGCGCGAGGAGGAGCCCCTCCCGAGTCAGGCGGATGGCGGGCGAAAGTTCCCAGAATTCGATCAGCCCCTTGGTGCGCAGGCGCCGGACGGCATCGTCGAGCTCGTGCGCCGCAAGCCCCGCCTCGTCATCGAGGCCTCTGAGCCCCGGCGTGGCCGCCGGTCCGACCTCCCGGTAGAAAAGGAGAAGGCAGGTGAGGAGCTTCTTTTCCGGCTGGGACAGATTCCAATCGGTCAAGGCGTGACGGGAGGGGGAGGGGATTCCGACTTCCGGTGTGCCGCCAGGTCGGCTTCCAGTTCCCGGATCCGGCGCTTCCGCCGGAAAGCGGTCGGGATGCCGGGGAGGAGTCCGACGAGGACCCCGAGCCCGAAGGAGACGACGATTACGATCAGGATGGAAGTGTCTGCGTAATAGTTGAGAAAACGGACGGTGACGACCCCGGGATTCTGGATCGCGAACATCGCCACGACCCCCAGCAGAACGATCAGTACGATAAGGATCAGTCTCATGGCAAGGCGGATTATAACAGAATGGATAGTATCGGGGAATACGGTTACGGAGGGGTAACCCTCTTTTCCCCGGGGGCCTCCAGTTTCCGGATTTCGGTAAGGATACGCTCGCATTCCTCTTTTCCGGGGCACTCGATGTCGCACGGGTCGATGTGGGTCACCACATGGGCGTTTTCCAGCGCCTGAGACACCTCCATTTCGAGGTGATCCGCCACCTGGTGGGCGTCCTGTAGGAGAAACTGGCGGCAGATGACGATGTGGAAGTCCACGTGTTTCTCCGAGCCGGCCCGGCGTGTTCGCAACTTGTGATAGTCGACGACGAGAGGCTTATGGCTGTCGATGATGCGCCGGATCTTCTCCACCGTCTCGGGCGGAAGACTGCGATCCATCAGATCGCCCAGCGCCTCCCGGAAAATGGGAACGGCCGCAAAAACGATGTAGCAGCCCACGACCATGGCCACCCCGGGGTCCAGCCATTTCCAGCCGGTCACGCGGTACACGAGGAGAGAGACAAGGATCCCTCCGCTCGAATAGACGTCGGTCCGATAGTGCAGGGAATCCGCCTTCAGAGCATTGGAACCGGTTTCCTCGCCTGCCTTCCAGATCCGGTCGGCGATGTACCAGGAGGCGGCGACGGACAGGGCCATGACGACGAGCCCCGTGTCGACGGAGCTCGGGATGATCCCGGCGCGCAGCCGGTGGATCCCCTCCCGGACGATCCACGCACCGGTCAGGGCGACGATTATCGACATGAAGCCCGTCCCGAGTGTTTCCGCTTTTCCGTGGCCGTAGGGGTGGGAGAAGTCGGCGGGCTCCATCGACTTCTTGATGGAAAGGTAATTCACCCCCGACATGAGGATGTCCGCGAGATTGTCGAACGCCGAGGAGAGCACACCAAGGGAACCGCTTGCGATCCCGACGAAGAGTTTGGTCACAGCAAGGACAACCGCGCTCCCTACGGAAAAACGGGCCGTTTGGATCCGCTTCCGGTCCAACTCTTCCTTCCGGAGCCCTTGCTCCATAAAGATTTTCCGCCACCTCCGTCAACGGCCTGGATCCCGAGCCCTCGCTGGGACCCTGTCCCCCGGATTGACAGTCTTTCCATACCTTTGCAAGAATAGCACATCAATTCCAGCGGGAGGGCGCCCTTGGTTCCCAAAACAAAGAAGATCTGGATGGACGGGAAATTCGTCGACTGGGATGCGGCGCAGATCCACGTCCTTTCCCACACGCTACATTACGGCGTCGGGGTGTTCGAGGGAATCCGCTGCTACAAAACCGAGGACGGCCGCTCCGCCATCTTCCGGCTCAGGGAGCACGTGGACCGCCTGTTCGCCTCGGCGCATATCGTCTTCCTGAAGATCCCCTTCTCCCGCGACAAGATCTGCCAGGCCATCCGGAAAACGCTTACCACCAACGGTCTCACCGAAGGGTATATCCGCCCGGTCGTCTTCATCGGGGACGGGGAGATGGGGCTTTTCGCGAAGACCAACCCGATCCGCGTGGCGGTGGCCGCCTGGTCGTGGGGAGCCTACCTCGGGGAAGAAGGGATCCGGAAGGGGATCCGGGCGAAGGTATCCTCCTTTTGCCGCCACCACGTGAACTCGGCCATGACGAAGGGAAAGATCAACGGATACTACGTCAATTCCGTCCTGGCGAAGTGGGAGGTGAAAAAGGCGGGATACGACGAGGCGGTGATGCTGGACACAGAAGGATACGTCGCGGAAGCTTCGGGGGAGAACATCTTCATCGTCCGGAACGGGATCCTGCAGACCTCGACGCTGACCTCGATTCTTCCGGGGATTACCCGGGACTCGGTCCTGAACATCGCCCGCAAACTCGACATTCCGGTCAAGGAAGCCCGCTTCACCCGGGACGAGATGTACATCGCGGACGAGATGTTTTTCACCGGTACCGCCGCCGAGATCACACCGGTGCGCGAGGTGGACGACCGGCGGGTGGGCACGGGAAAGCCGGGTCCTGTCACGCAACAGATCCAGGAGGCGTTCTTCGACATCGTGCGCGGCAAGAATGCCCTCTTCGCGCACTGGCTCGACGTCCTCAAGTAGACGCTCCTCCGGGAAACAGGTTCGGGGGCGCAAGGGCGCCGTGGTACCATGGAACGATGGTCCGCGTGTCCGAGATCTTCGCCAGCATACAGGGGGAAACCTCGTACGTCGGGCTTCCTTTCGCCTTCGTCCGCCTGACCGGCTGCAACCTCCGTTGCCGCTATTGCGACACGACGTATGCCTACGACGACGGGGAGGAATTCCCTCTCGACCAGGTCGTCTTGCGGGTGGCCGCCTTCGGCATCCCGCGGGTGACGGTGACCGGCGGCGAACCGCTGCTGCAGGAGGAGACTCCCGCTCTCGTGGAGGCTCTCCTTGCCCTGGGGCACACGGTCCTCGTGGAAACGAACGGGACCGTTCCTCTCTCCCGCCTGGATCACCGGGCGGTCAAGATCATGGACGTGAAATGCCCCGGCTCCGGAGAGGCCGGGAAGACGGACTGGGAGAATTTTTCCCGACTGAGCGCCCGTGACGAGGTCAAGTTCGTCCTCTCCTCCGAGGAGGACTACCGGTTCGCCCGCGAGGTGATCCGGAAGTACGTAAGGGAGCAACCGTTCAAGGTCCTGTTATCCCCGGCCTTCGGCCTTCTTCCCCCCGAAAGGCTTGCCGGCTGGATGGTGGGGGACGCCATCGACGCAAGGTTCCAGCTGCAGCTTCACAAGCTCGTTTGGGGACCGGACCGGAGGGGCGTGTGACTACCCTTTCGAAGCCGAAGGGGATCGTACTCTTGAGCGGGGGGATGGACAGCCTCGTGCTGGCCGCCTTCGCCACCCGGGAGTCGGAGATCTCCCTCCTGCACGTAAATTACGGGCAGCGCACGGAGCAAAAGGAACTCGCCTGCTTCCATGAGGTCGCCGACCACCTGAAGGTAAAGGAGCGGATGGTGGTCGACATCGGGTACCTCCGCTCGATCGGTACATCCGCCCTGACCGACCCGTCCATTGACGTCCCTCCGGCGGACCCGGAACGGGCCGGCGTCCCTGTCACCTACGTCCCGTTTCGCAACGCCCACTTCCTCTGTATCGCGGTGTCCTGGGCCGAGGCGATCGGCGCGACGAACGTCTACATCGGCGCCGTGTGGGCCGACTCGTCCGGCTATCCCGACTGCCGGCCCGCGTTTTACGAGGCGATGAACGAGGCGATCCGCAGGGGGACGAAAGACGAAAGCCGGATCCGCGTAAAGGCCCCGTTCGTCAACCTGAAGAAAAAGGATATCGTTCTGATCGGGAAATCTCTCGGCGTTCCCTTCGAGCATACGTGGTCGTGCTACCGGGACGGCGAAAAGGCGTGCGGGCGGTGCGACTCGTGCGCCCTCCGACAGAAGGCCTTCGCCGAAGCCGACGTACCGGATCCCCTTGCCTACGAGATCCGGCCGACCGGCTGACGTCCCCCGATACGCGATGCGAACCTCCGTCGACACCAAACAACTGGCGAGGCGCCTTTCCCAGGGCGCGTTTCTCCTCCTCTTTTTCGTCCTTCTCATCAAGACGGACTACGGCGGGAGGAACGAACTCGCCTACCCCGTGAAGATCTTCCTCGATGCCGACCTTCTCGTTTTTCTGACATCGCTCCTCTCGGCGCACAAGCTCCCGGCCACTCTCTTCCTGGCACTGGTGTTCGTTCCGGTGACTCTCCTGTTCGGCCGGGCTTTCTGCGGCTGGGTCTGTCCTCTCGGGACGCTCCACCACTCGGTGAGCTTCTATGACAGGAAGTATTCGGAAGAACGGGGGAAAAAGACGCGGGGAAGCCGGTGGAAGGTAGCGACGCTTCTGTTCTTCGCCGGGACGGCGCTCTTCGGGATCCAGGCGGCGGGACTGCTGGATCCGATCTCCCTTCTCATCCGGTCCCTCTCGCTATCGGTAATGCCGGGGATCAATTACGTTCTCCGCCTGTTTCTCGACTGGGGATACCGTCTCCCGTGGCGGCCGGTCTCCGACCTGTTTGACGGTTCCTACACGTTCCTGCGGAACCACTTCCTCTCGTTCTTCCCGGCTCGGTACGAGCAGGCGCTGTTCTTCTTCGCCCTCTTCTTCCTCATTCTGGCCCTGAACCGGTACCGGACCCGTTTCTTCTGCCGGTTTGTCTGTCCGCTCGGGGGGCTACTGGGGATCTTTTCCCGCGCAGGGTTGCTTCGGCTCACCATGAACAGTAAATGCAACCGATGCATGCAGTGCCGTGACGTCTGCGCGGGCGGGGCAAACCCCCATACGGAAGAGAACTGGTCCCCCTCGGAATGCGTAACCTGCTTCAACTGCAGCGCGGAGTGCCCGGAAGGGGCCCTCGAATGGAAGTTCACGCTGGCCCGGGAGACGAAGGACAGGCTCGACGTGGGCCGCAGGGCGGCACTCTCCGCCCTGTTTGCCGGTTCGGCCGCCGCGTGGGTGATGAAGACCTCCCCCGCACAGGCAAGGCCCGACCCGCTGCTCGTGCGTCCCCCGGGCGCGCGCACGGAGTCCGATTTCCTCTCCCGTTGCATCCGGTGCGGGGAGTGCATGAAGGTATGTATCACCGGGGGACTGCAGCCTACGCTGCTTGCCGCGGGGATAGAGGGAATCTGGACACCCAAGCTCGTCTCCCGTATCGGCTACTGCGAGTACAACTGCACGCTTTGCGGGCAGGTCTGCCCCACCTCGGCGATCGAATCGCTTGCGGTACCGGCAAAGCAGAAGATCGTCATCGGCCTGGCGTTCGTCGACCCCTCCCGGTGCATCCCCTTCGCGCAGGGGACCCCCTGCATCGTCTGCGAGGAGCATTGCCCGACCCCCAGGAAGGCGATCGTTTTCGAAGAACGGCCGGGAAAGGGAGGCAAACCCGTGAAGGTTCCGGTCGTGGTCGTCGACCTGTGCATCGGCTGCGGAATCTGCGAATACAAGTGTCCGGTGGTCGACCTGGCGGGAATCCGGGTGACCTCCATCGGCGAGACGCGCAATCCGGAAAACCGGCTCCGCCTCCCCGGCGTACCGTATGCCGCGACTTTTCCTTTGACAACGCCCCCTTTGCCTCGATAGATTCATCGAAAATCGTGGGGGGGGAATTTTCCATTGAATCTTTTCGACGCATCTGCCGTTCTAACTGGTAGGAGGGGATAACATGGCTCGCTTCTACGAAAACGGCAGGGACGACGCGTCCAGTTGGGAGGATATCGGCGGGTTCAACACCCACCTGCTGATGGAGATCCGCAACGCCATGCTGGATGTCAAGTCCGAAACCCGCCCGCACTCCGAACTGCAGGTGGTCGTGTCGGAGTGGATCAAGCAGCACCCGATGTTTGATTTTCCCGATGACGAAATCGGGTAATCGCTAAATCCTTTCGCGATCATTCCCCTCTTCCGTCAGCCCGAGAATCTTGAGGTAGATCCTCCGGACGGTCTCCGTCTCCTGCCGGTACCGTTCCTGCTGTTCCGCGGGCAGCCGGGACGGGTCGAACTGCTCGATGGAAGCATCGTGGGAGAGGCGGAGGGAAACCTCCAGGGCGCGCAGGAACCGGTATCCCTTGTCCATCGCCTGGAAATCGTCCTCGCAAAGGACGTTCGCCCGCAGAAGTTCATAGAGGGCCTTGAGGGTTGACCGGGCACGAAGGAAACGGTTTCCCGGTCCGTGCACGAGCTGCAGGTACTGTACGGCGAATTCGACATCGACGATCCCTCCCCTCCCCACCTTGAGATTCCGACGGTCCTGACGCTCCTTCCCCAACTCCCTCTCCATGCGCTTTCGGAGCCGGTTGATCTCGTCCGGGATACCGGGGGGCAGGGGCCGGTCGAAGATGAACCGGGAGGCCATCTCCTCCACCTGCTTGCCGAAATTCCGGTCCCCCGCCACGAAGCGGCACTTGAGGAGTGCCTGGCGCTCCCAGAGTTGGGCGGACTGCTCGTGGTACCGCTCGAATGCAGACAGGGAGGAAACGAGGGGACCCGCATTTCCCGATGGACGCAGTCGCGTGTCGAGGTGATAGACATACCCCTCCCGCGTGGCGGTCGTCAGAATCGAGATCAGACGCTGCGCCACCTTGGCGAAATACTCGTGATTCGATACCTTGCGAAACTCCGCGGAATCGTGTCCGGGAAGCGGGGCGGTCTCTCCCGCCCCGGAGTAAAGGAAGATAATGTCAAGGTCGCTGTGGTAGGAAAGTTCCTCGGCGCCCAGCTTCCCCATCCCCAGGGTGCAGAACTGCGCCTCGACGCTTTCCCCCCCTTCGCCGGTCACCATCGGGACGCCGAATTTCTTTCCCGTCTCCCTCCGGGCCAGAACAAGGGCGTACGACAGCAGGACCTCCGCCAGGGCCGACAGCTGGAACATTCCCTCTTCCAGCGAAAGATTGCCCGAGAGGTCGTTCATGCCGATCCGCAGCGTCTCCAGGTTCTTGAACCGTCGGAGTTCGTCCAGCTCCTGCTCGAAATCGGCACATGCCGCAAGCGCCTCCCCCAATTCCTTTCTCATTTCGGACTTCGTCTTGACCAGGAGGGCGAGATCCTTCCGCAGGAAGGTATCCATCAGTTCGGGATGCCGCAGGAGGTACCCGGAAAGGAACCGGCTGCTGCCGAAGAGCCGGACGAGCACGTCGATCACCGCCCGGTTCTCGAAGAGCAGGGCGTAGAACATTGTCCGTGCGCCGACCGCGGAGAGAAACCGCTCCGCGTGGTGGAGCGCCATGTCGGGGTCCGGCGACCGGAGAATGCGGTAAAGGATCAGGGGGGCGATTTTCCCCAGGTACCGTCGTGCCCGCGCCGGCATCCGGGTGAACGCGGGACCGTCCCTGAGCATCCCCACGTTCCGGCGCGCCGCCGCCTGATCGGCAAATCCCATCGCCGAAATCCGGTCGGCGAAATCCTCCTCCTCCGTTTCCGGGTCCAGAACGGCGAACACCTCGGGGGGAATCTCCGGCCCGGCTTCCTCCGCCGGCCCCCGGAAGAGCCGGTTGTAGATCGCCCGGACGTTTCCGGTGTGCCGGTCGACTGCGGACAGCAGTTCCGCCGCGCCGGGCAGATTCATGGTTCGCGCCAGGCGCATCAGATCCCCCTCCTTTTGGGGGAGAACGTGGGTCTGCCGGTCCTGATAGACCTGGATCCTGTGTTCGAGCGACCGCAGGAATCCATAGGCGATCTCCATCGTGTCGCACTCTTCCTGCGAGACGATGCCCGCCCTGGCGAGCGCCCGCAGCGTGTTCACCGTCCCCCGGAGCCGCAGGTCCGGATTCTTCCCCCCGTAGATCAGCTGGTGCGCCTGGGCGAAGAACTCGATCTCCCGTATGCCGCCTACACCCAGCTTCAGATCCCGCTCATGCTTCCGGGCGCGCGCGGACGCGAGGTCGATCCGGTCCTTCATCTCCTTGACCTCCTCGAGGGAGGTGAAGTCCAGGTACTTCCGGTACACGAACGGGGTGATGAGCCTCAGGAATCCCGCACCGACCCAGAAATCCCCCGCCACGGGCCGGGCCTTGATCATCGCTCCGCGCTCCCACGTTTGCCCCCACGACTCGTAATAGATCTCGGCAGACCGGAGCGAGTTGGCGAGTTCGCCCTTCGTTCCGTCGGGACGGAGGCGCAGGTCGACGCGAAATACGAACCCGTCCTCCGTGGCCTCGGAGATGATCCGGGTGACCGCTTCGCAGAGACGGACGAAATACTGATGGAGGGGCACCGCCTCCCTTCCCTTGCCGCCCTCCGTCATTCCTTGCTCGGTCTCATACAGGTAAAGCAGATCGATGTCCGAGCTGAAGTTGAGCTCGTGACCCCCGAGCTTCCCCATCCCCAGGACGACGTATCCGCACTCGCGCCGCGTTCCCCCTCCTGTCTCGATCACGGGAGCACCGTACCGTTCGGAGAGATGCCGGCGGGCAAACCGAACGGCACCTGCCAGGGAAGCGGATGCCAGCGCGGAGAGGTCTGCCATCACCTCGGGCAGCAATGCCAGCCTTGCGAGGTCGCGGGCGGCAATCCGTGCCACTTCGCGGTGCCGTAAAGCGCGCAAGGCCGCCTGGATCTCTCCCTCGGTCCCGCATCGGTCGGCCAGCCCCGTCGCCTCGGAAAGGAGGGAGTCGGGCGCTCCCGTTTCCGCATACCCCCCCTCGAGAAAGAGGAAGGAGAACACGTCTCTCCGCCTCGCCAGCTGTTCGGGCACCGATTCCGATCCACCGAGGAGGGCGCCCAATACCGGGGTATTCCCCGGACGCGCGTATGCCCGCACCACATCCTCGGGAGGAAGAGATTCGCACAGCTTCGACAGGTTCAGGAAGTACAACATCGGATCGGGCGCCGCCCTGGCGCCTGCGAAGAGCGCCTCCCATACCGATTCCGTCCACGGGATCCGTTTCCGGATCTCCTCGACGAGGGGGAGCGCACGGGAGGTGTCCACGACGCCGATCTCTCCCAGCCGGTCGCACGGAGAGTCCGGGCGGGGCGGAGTCGTCACCGAAAGAGCTTTCGGATAGCCCCGGAGAAGGGGGGACGAAGCACGCCTTTTTCCGTAACGATGGCGGTCACGTACTTCGCCGGGGTAATGTCGAAGGCGGGGTTGTACACGGTAATCCCGTGGGGGGCGATCCGCGTCCCCAGGAAGTGGGTCACCTCCCTGCCGTCCCTTTCCTCGATGGGGATCGCTTTCCCGGTCCGTACGAGCGGATCGATAGAGGACAGGGGGGCCGCGACGTAAAAGGGAACCTTGTGGGCCCGGCACAGCACGGCCAGTCCGTATGTGCCGATCTTGTTCGCCACGTCGCCATTGGCGGCGATTCGGTCCGCCCCGACGATCGCCGCCTGAACCTTCCCTGCCTGGAGGATCGTGGCGGCCATGGAGTCCGTGATGAGGGTGCACGGGACGTCGTCTTTGGAAAGCTCCCACGCGGTCAGCCTGGCCCCCTGGAGAAAGGGTCTCGTCTCGTCCACATAGACGTGGAGCCTCTTCCCCGCCGCGACCGCCGCCCGCACCACACCCAGCGCCGTGCCGTACCCCGTCGTCGCGAGGCCGCCGGCATTGCAGTGGGTGATCACCGAGCCCGACTTGAGAAGCTTCCCGCCGTGCGCTCCCATCCGCCGGTTGGAGACGACATCCTCATCGAAAATCGCGATCGCCTCTTTCTCGAGATAGTAGGCGGCCCCCTCGGGATCGTCGGGCAGCCGTTCCGCCACCTGTTGCATCCGGTCGATCGCCCAGAACAGGTTCACAGCCGTGGGCCGGGTGGCCCGAAGTTCCCCTGCGGCCGTGCGGAACTCCTCGCGCCACGGAAGCCGTTTCCGGATGGCGTTCTGCACGGCCAGCACCAGACCGAACGCGGCCGCCACGCCGATCGCGGGCGCACCCCGCACCACCATCGTCCGGATGGCGTTGGCCACTTCCGAAGCCTGGGTGATACTCGTAATCGACTCCCGCAGCGGAAGGATGCGCTGATTGAGCAGCAACAGTGCGTCCCCCTTCCACTCCAGGGTCTTCACCGACCCGCTGCCACCGGGGGGACTTCCCTTCACCGGCTTTCTCTCCTATCGTGGAATCTTGTCACCTGGTCCGTCACCCTCCCCCGCAATTCCCGCGGAGAGAGGACGGGAGCAACCACCTTTCCCCCCTTCATCGCCGGAAGAAGGAGCCGCTCCGTCGGGGATCCGCAACGGCACGGTTGTAGGCTTTTTGCTTCCGGCACGACCGCTCGATGGCCGCACGATCCGCATCGGACCACCTGCTTGCCGCCGGAGAGTTTCCCCCGCTTGGCGAACGGCCTGCCCTCCACCTCCACGATGTCCAGGGAGAAGTCGATGGTGGGGGCGTTGCTGATGCACGTTCCCACACCGAACCCGTCCACGATGTCCCGCAGGGAGAGGATATCCTGCTCGCCCAGTCCTCCCGAGACGAAGATCCGGACGTGGGAGAATTCTCGCAGGTCGAGCTCCCAGCGGACTTCCCGGAGAATGCTCCGGAAATCTCCCCTGCGCGAGGAGGGGGTGTCGAGGCGGACGGCGGCCAGCGACTTCCCCAGGGCCTCCGCTGCCCGGAGGGCCTCGAACTTCTCGTCCCCAAGGGTGTCGATCAGGCAAACGCGGGGGATATCCGCCACCACCGCCTGGTCGAATCCCCGGAGCGCCTCGACGGTGTCCCCAATCACCAGGACGAGGGCGTGCGGCATCGTTCCCTGGGGGGACTCTCCGAGGAAGGCGGCGCTGCGTACCACGGAAACGCCGTCCGCCCCCCCGAGGAAGGCATACCGGTCGATGACGGTGGAAAGCGCAGGGTGCATGCGCCGCGCCCCGAAGCTCAAGACCGTCCGGTCCCCGGCCAGCGCCTTGATGCGGGATGTCTTCGTGGCGATTCCCGAGGCCTGGCAGAGGATGCCAAGCATAGCCGTCTCCATCTCGCAAAACTCTCCGTACGGCCCCTCGATGGAAAAGACCGGTTCCCCAAGCAAAAAGAGAGACCCCTCCCCCATCGCCTGCACGTCCACGTTCCTGCCGGAAAGCAGGGAGAGCATCTCGTCCATCCCCGCCAGGACCGCGTGTTCGTAAGCGTCAGGGAACTGCTTGACGTAGCCTTCCGCCTTCACCCGCACCTTCTCCTTCCCCAGTTCCCTGAGAACCTCCATGGTGCGGACGAAATAGACGTCCGTCGTGTCTCCCCGGCGGATCTCCTCCTGACTGGGGATCGCCTTCATCTTCCTGCCTCCCGTGTCGTTTCAGTCGCGCCGGATTACGCGCACTCCCAGCACCTTCTCCATCTGGTCGAGCGCGAACCGGTGCGACTCGTCGTCCAGGCCCGCCACGACCGATTCCTCCACCGTGACGTCGTAGCCGCGCATGGCGGCGTCGGCGGCAGTGTACAGGATGCAGATATTGGTGACACACCCCGACAGGGACAACGACCGGATGCCGTGGCGGCGGAGTACGGGGGAAAGATGGGTGCGGTGGAATCCGGAATAGGTCTTCTTCTCCACGACCACATCCCCGGGTTCCGGCGAGACCTCACGGACGACGGCGGCTCCCTTCGTCCCCGCCACGGCGTGAGGCGGCCACCCCATCCGGGCGAACTCGGGGTCGTTTTTCCTGTGGGAATCGCACACGTACACCACAAGTTCCCCGCCCCGGCGAGCGCGCGATACGCGGCGGCGCATCGTTGGGAGGATGTCCCTCGTCCGTGGAACCTCGAGCGGCGCCCCGGGCCGCACGAAATCCTCGAGCATGTCGATGACGAGAAGTGCTCTCTGCTGCTTTGCCATCATGCTCACCCCTACTTCCCCGGGAGGAATTTCCGGAACAGCCCCTCCACCTCTTTCATCGGCTCCTGACGTCCCGGCGTTTTCGCGGGAGCCTCCCTCGTGGCGTTGTCCGCTGCGGGGGACTCCGGCCGCCCCGAAATCTTCTCGGTCAACCCCTTGAGGAGCCTTTCCCCGACGCCCTTCGCAAGCGCCGCGGTGTCGAGAGTCACCGCCGGGGAAGAAAGCGGCCCCGACATGACAAGGGGAATCTCCACCTCTCCGTTCTGCCCGACCAGGAACTTCCCCGCCTTTCCGCGAACACGCTCCGACATCTCCCGAGACAGTCGGAGCACCCCCCGGAAATCGAGCGTCCGGTCGAAACCCACGGCGATCTTCCCGGCCAGCCCCAGCTTGTCGGAGACGAGCCGCAGGGATTCCGACCTGATCTTCCCGCCCTCGACCCGGAAGGAAGCCGAAAGATCCGAAAACGGGGTCTCCCCCCTCACCGCATCCCCGCGCGATTCCGTCGCACCGGGGACGAGAGACGGAAGGCCGGCAAGCCCGGCTGCCGTGGAGAGCAAGTCCAACCCCTTTATTTTACCACCGGTTACCTTGATGGAGCCTGCCCCGGTCGCGGTGCGCGTGAAGTCGGCGAAGTCCTTCATCCCGCCGCCCAGGTCCGCCGAAAGCGAAACGGGGCCGGAGAGAAAGTCCTTCAGGGAAGTCTTGCGGGAAAGGATTTCCTCGGCCGCAAGGCCCTTGAGCGCCACCTTGACCTGAAAATCGGGGGAGGGAGAGGCAAGCCCCACGAGTCCGGAAATGGCGACGTCCCCGCCGTACATGCGCGCGGTAACGGAATCGAGATACAGATTCCCCTTCTCGTAACGGACCAGGCCCTTGAGATCGGTAAACTCCATTCCCCTCGCCTTGCCGGCATCGATCGCGACACGAATCCGCGCGGAGACTGCCCGCTTTCCTCTCTCCTCCTTCGCCGCTTGCCCGGGCAATGGGTTCTTCTCCTCTTTCTTGTCCCGTCCCTCCCGGGGAGGAAAGAGAGCGTCCACGTCCAGGAAAGCCATCCGCAGGTCCGCCTGTCCGGTGGTTGCGGGACCGAGGGAGACGTTGCCGGCAAGGGAGATGCGGTGGCCGTTGAGCAGCCCGGTGAGACGGGAAAACTCGATCGACCCGGAGGTGAAACCGATCTTTCCGGTCAGCTTCCGGAAATCGATGCCCGTTTCCGGAACCCGGAGTCCAACCTCCCCGAGATCGACGTTTCCTTCGTACGTTTCCTTCGCTGCCGATTTCTCCCGCCTCCCCTTCCCCGCAGCCGTCAGGATTCCTTCCGGGGACCATTTCGAGAGCAGTCCCGCTCCGCGGATCGTTCCCAGTTCGGCAAGGGAGGAAATCTTCGCGGATACCGCCCATTCCCGCGCCCCCGTCCCGGGATGCAGGACGGCGCTCGCGGTGGCAGACAGGGGGGGCAAGCGAAGTTCCGCGTTCGTAACCTGCAGGTTACCTGCAGCGTAGCTCCCTTTCGCCACTACCGTGCACGGAGTACCGATGTCCTTCCGCACTTCCGGATCGGCGTTGAGCGTCCCGCCGGCGCGGGTCAGGTCGGCCCTCGCTTCGAATCCCGGCGACGAAAGGCTGCCGGTGATCTTCACAGAAAGGGGGGTGACCCCCGTAAGCCGCGCCTGCACCAGGCGGTCCGGCGGATCCCCGAGAATTTCCGGAACCTTGTCCATCTCGATGCCCGGGAAGGTGATCGCGAGATCGACCGCAGGGGGCTCCTTATCGTTGTAGATCTTTCCGGTCACTGCCACCTTCTGCCCCAACAGCACTCCCTCCCCCTGTAGGGCGGACGCGGCGCGTGCGATTTTCTCTCCCTCCACGCGGGAGAGGTGTCCGGCAAACGAAACCTCGCCCTTGACCAGTCCCTCGACCCGGGTCCGGATCTCGAAGTCGTTCCTCCTGTCCCCGATGCCGGACAGGAGGAGGGTGAACGGGGAGATCTCCCACCGGGACTCTGTCCCGTCTTTCTCCTCCAGCCGGAGGAAGAGCTTCGCCTCCTCGACGCTTACCGCACCCAGTACCAGGGCAACCCCTTCCTCTTTTTTCCCGGCGGGAGGCCCGGCGGCGGGCTTCTCCTCCCCCGCAATCCGGTTGAGGATATCCGTGACGGAGTGGGTTCCGTCGCGGTATTTCCGGAACCGGATCTCCGGACGGCGGAGGATGACCTTCGTGAACTCCGCTTTCCCCGAGAAAAGCGGCGCGATCGCCAGCCGGATCTCGGCCTCCGGCACCGACAGGAGCCGTTCTTCGGGGTGGCGCGCGTCCCCGGAGACCGTAAGCCCGGCCACCTTCACTCCGATCCCGGGAAAGAGCGACAGGGAAAGGCCCGAAAGGCCGATCTTCCGGCCGGTCTTCTCTTCCAGGGCAGACACGAGGCGGGGTTTCAGGAAATCGACCGACACCAGCCGGGGAATCAGAAGGATGAGGACCACGAACACCAGGAAAACGGCTGCCAGGACGATCGCTGCTTTCCGCATTGCGTTCTCCTACTCGAGTTTGGCTTTTAAGACCTCCTGAACCACTCTCGGGTTCGCCTTGCCCCGGGTCTCCTTCATGACCTGTCCCACGAAGAAGGAGAGCAGGCCGGCCTTGCCGGCGCGGTAGCTCTCTACCTCCTTCGGGTTCCCTGCGATGATCTTGGTAACGATTGCCTCGAGCGCCCCTGCGTCGGAGACCTGGGTCAGCCCCTTTTCGTCCCGGATCTGGCGGACGGGTTTCCCCGTTTCGATAGCCATCTCCACCAGCGTCTTGGAGGCGGTAGCGGAGATCGTTCCGGTCTCGCGGTCCTCCACGACATGCGCGATCGTCTCCGGCGGAAGTCTTCCCGTGACGATCGCCTCCTTCCACTGGATGCACTCGTTCGCGGTCACCTTCGGGTTCCCGCCGAAGGCGGCCACCGACGCCTCGAAGATGTCGGCAAGCATACGCGAGGAAGAGAGCAGCTCCGCGTCGTAGCGGGGAATGCCGTACCGGGAGGAAAGGCGCGCGACCTTCTCCCCGGGAAGCTCCGGGATCGTTTTCCCGAGCTCCTCGACCCACGCGGCATCGACGTGGAGCGGAAGCAGATCCGGGTCGGGGAAGTACCGGTAGTCATGCGCCTCCTCCTTCCCGCGCATGGAGACGGTCACGCCGGCGTCCGCGTCCCAAAGTCTCGTTTCCTGGACGACCGCGCCGCCGTCCTCGATCACCCCGATCTGCCGCCGGATCTCGTGCTCGAGGGCCTTCTCCACGTTCCGGAAGGAATTCATGTTCTTGAGCTCCGCCCGGGTTCCGAACTCCTTCCGTCCTTTCGGTCGTACGGAAACGTTCGCGTCGCAGCGAAACGACCCTTCCTCCATGTTCCCGTCGCAGACCTCCAGGTAGACGAGGATGTCCCGAAGCCGACGAAGGTAGGCTCCTCCTTCCTCCGGCGTCCGGAGGTCCGGCTCGGAAACGATCTCCATGAGAGGGACCGAGCAGCGGTTGAGGTCGGCAAGCGACGTCTGCGCCCCCGCGAAGGCCCCGGCGTGAACGAGTTTCCCGGCGTCCTCCTCCAGATGGATACGGGTGATCCCGATCCGCCGGCTCGTACCGTTCGCCTCGATGTCGATATGGCCGCAGACGGCCAGGGGGAGCTCGTACTGCGAAATCTGGTAGGCCTTCGGCAGATCCGGGTAGAAGTAGTTTTTCCGCGCGAAGACGCTTCGTTCCTGTACCTTGCAGGAGGTGGCCAGCGCCGTCCGGATGGCGAACTCCACCACCCTGCGGTTCAGGACGGGCAATACGCCCGGCATTCCCGTGCAGACCGGGCAGGTGTTCTCGTTGGGCGCCGCCCCGAACTTCGCCGGGCAGGGACAGAAGATCTTGCTCCCCGTCGCCAGCTGGGCGTGCACCTCCAGTCCGATGACCGCTTCAAACGCCATCCCGGGACTATTCCTCCAGCGGCGCCAGCCGGGGCAGCGGAATCTCCCGCTCGATCGCGGCGGCGGCGGCAAAAAGCGCCTCTTCGTCGAAATGTTTTCCCAGCAACTGGGCTCCGATCGGAAGTCCGTCGGGCGACATGCCGCACGGCACGGAGATCCCGGGGATGCCCGCCAGATTGCACGGAATCGTGTAGATGTCCGACAGGTACATGGTCAACGGGTCGTCCACCTTCTCGCCGATGCGGAAGGCCGGTGTGGGCGCGGTGGGGGTCAGGATCACGTCGACCCCGGAGAACGCCTCGGTGAAGTCCCGCCGAAGGAGCGTGCGCACCTTCTGCGCTTTGCCGTAATACGCCTCGTAGTATCCTGCGGACAGCACGTAGGTCCCGATCATGATCCGCCGCTTCACCTCCGCTCCGAACCCCTCTCCCCGGGTCCGGGACATCATCTCGATCAGCCCCGTCCCTCCGTCCGCCCGAAAACCGTACCGGACCCCGTCGTACCGGGCGAGGTTGGAGGAGGCTTCCGCGGGGGCGATGATGTAATACGTCGATAGGGCGAACTCCGTGTGGGGGAGGGAGATCTCCACCGCCTGGGCCCCCCGGGAGAGAAGCGCCTTCAGCGCTCTTTCCACCGACTCCCTGACCGATGCGTCCAGCCCTCCCGCGAAATACTCCCGCGGCAGCCCCACACGCATCCCCTTCACGTCCCTTTCGGTCGCAGCGAGGAAGTCCGGCACCGGAATGTCGACGGACGTGGAGTCCCTCCGGTCGTGCCCCGCGATGACGGCGAGGACGACTGCCGCATCCGGGACGGAGCGGGCGATCGGCCCTCCCTGGTCCAGGGAGGACGCAAAAGCGATCATGCCGTAGCGGGAGACGCGGCCGTAGGTCGGCTTCATCCCCACGACGCCGCACAGGGACGCGGGCTGGCGAATCGAACCGCCCGTGTCCGTCCCCACACCGGCGAAACAGGTCCCCGCCGCCACGGCGGCTGCCGTCCCTCCGGAGGAACCTCCGGGTATCCTGTCGGTAGCCCACGGGTTGCGCGTGGGGCCGAGCCGCGACGTCTCCGTCGAGGACCCCATCGCGAACTCGTCCATGTTGTGCTTCCCGAGGAGAACCGCCCCGGCTTCCCGGATCTTTTTCGTGACCGTGGCATCGTACGGCGGATCGAAATTGTCGAGGATGCGGCTAGCGCAGGTGGTTCGGACCCCTTTCGTGCAGAAGATGTCCTTGAGCGCGACGGGGACGCCGTGCAGCGGGCCCCGGGTGTGCCCGCCCGCAAGCTCTTCGTCGCAGACAGCCGCCTCCCGCATCGCGGTCTCCGGGAGAACCGTGATATAGCCGTGGATCTTCGGGTCGATCCGTTCGATACGGGAAAGAAGCGCGCGGGTGAGCTCCCGCGAGGAGATCTCCTTGTCGCGGATAGCCCGCGCGGCTTCGATAAGAGTCCATGCGTGCACGGGAATGCCTGCCATCGCGCTAGTCCTCGATGATCCGGGGCACGCGGAAGAAGTCTTCTTCCCGATCGGGGGCGTTCTTCAGAATCTCCTCCTTCTGCCCGAAGGGCTCTACGGAGTCGTCGCGAAAGGGAGTTCCCATCTCTATGGCGTGGGAGGTCGGCACGACGCCGGAGGTGTCGAGACGGTCGAGCTGCCGGATATAGGAGAGGATACTGCCGAGCTGCTCTTTCATCTTGTCCACCTCGGCCGGAGAGAGCGCCAGCCGGGCGAGCCGGGCCACCTGCAACACCTCTTCCCTGGTAATCGCCATCCGGATCTCCCTGTTTTCTTGATGTTTTCAATGTATCACAGGTCGGCGGCCGGGGAACACTTCTCCCATGGGTGTTTGCGGGAACCCTGGCTCGCGCCCTTGGTCCTCCGGATGCCGCCACCCTCGCAACTGGGCGCGTCATGGGCGGAGCAGGCCGAAGGAGGAGGGCGGAGCGCAGCCGTGCGGGTCCATCGCACGGCGAGCCACGAACGGAGCCCCCTCCGAGGCCGCGGAGCCGATCACCGCGCCATCCCAACGGGTCGCGCAGATGCGGCACCTGCCGCAGGCGAGGAAAAGTTCTTAGGAACGTCCCTGTTCTTAGGGGGAGTATGATGGGAACATGTCGACCTGTCGCTACTTCGCCACAACGAGCAAGGGACTCGAGGCCGTTCTGGCGAAGGAAATCCGGACCCTGGGGGGGGAAGAGATCGCAGCGGTGACGGGAGGAGTTTCCTTTTCCGGGGATAACGCGCTCGGCTACCGGGCAAACCTATGGCTCAGGACGGCAAACCGCGTTCTCCTTTTCCTGTCGGATTTTGCGGCTCCTACGCCGGACGCGCTCTACGAGGGCGTGAAGGCCGTCCCTTGGCCGGAGATCTTTCCGGTTCAAAAATCGATCGCCTTCGACGCGACGGTGCGCGACTCGGGGGTAACCCACTCCCGCTTCGCCGCCCAGAAAGCAAAGGATGCGGTCGCGGACCGGTTCCGGGAAAGGTGCGGGGCCAGGCCTAATGTCGATCTGCGCGCTCCGGATGTGCGGATCAATCTGCGGATCGTGCGGGATTCCTGCACGCTTTCGCTGGACCTGTCCGGGGAAAGCCTGAACCGGCGAGGATACCGGGGCAACCCGGAAGAAGCGTCGCTCCGGGAGACGCTCGCCGCCGGGATGGTTCTCCTGACCGGTTGGGGAGGGAACACTCCCTTCGTCGATCCGGCATGCGGAGCAGGTACGATCCCCATCGAGGCGGCGCTCCTGGCCGCCGGCCGGGCCCCGGGACTGTTTCGATCCTCCTTCGGATTCCAGCGCCTGGCCGGGTATGACCGGAAGGCGTGGGAGAGGATGGTCGCCGAGGCGCGGGAACAGGCGCAGGAGGCCCCAAAACCGCAGATCGAGGGAACCGACCGTTCCGGAGAGGCGGTCCGGGGCGCATTGCGGAACGCCCGCCGCGCCGGAATCTCGGGTGCCGTCCGGTTCCGCACCCTCGACATCCGGGAGTTCGCCCCGGAAGGGCCTCCGGGTACGATCCTGTGCAACCCCCCCTACGGGGTGCGGATGGAAGGGGGACCGGGGGCCGAGGCATTCTACCGGGCGATGGGGGAGGCGTTCAAGAAACGGTGCCGGGGCTGGACCGCCTGGGTTCTCTCCGGGAATCCGGAAGCGACGAAGCACATCGGCCTCAAGGCATCACGGAAGTTTCCCCTGATGAACGGCCCGATCGACTGCCGGCTGCTGAAATACGAACTCTACTAAAGCAGGAGGATCCGATGGCGAACGAGAAACCGGTCGAGATCCAGGTGGCTTTCCCCGATCATCTGCGCGGCGGAGTATACTCCAACAACATGATCGTGGCGCATACCCGGGAGGAGTTCTTCCTCGATTTCCTGATGGTCGCGCCGCCGACGGGGACCGTCACCGCCCGGGTCATTCTCTCGCCGGGACATGTCAAGCGGGTGGTGGCCGCGCTCCAGGAAAATCTCGCAAAGTACGAGGCGGCCTTCGGCCCGATCCCGGCCGCCGAGGCCCCGAAGGGAAAGATCGGGATCAACTGAATGGCATCGGGCCGGAACAATCCGTATCGAGGACATCTCTTGCGTCCACACGGGAGAGCGGGGAGACCCGGCATCCCGTCCGTCACAGCAGGCTCGCCGGGAGTCACCTCTGTGGATTTCTGGAAAGCTTTCCCGACGTGACGATCGCAACGGGGTTTTTCGACAGGCTGCCCCGCCCTGCCCTGTTACTTGTCGGGACCATCGTCGTTTTTTTTATCGGGCTCGCCGATTACGCCACCGGGGAGGAGATCAGCATCTCGATCTTCTACCTGCTCCCCGTAGCTGTTACGACATGGTTCATGGGGAGGAACACGGGGATTTATTTTGCGGCGATCAGCGCGGTTGCCTGGCTCACGGCGGATCTTTTCGGGGGGCACCGTTACTCCCATCCCGCAATCCCCTACTGGAACATGCTCGTCCGGTTCGGCTTCTTTCTCATCATCCTGATCGTTCTCTCCCGGCTGAAGGTCGCATACGAGCACGTGAAGACCCTGTCCAGCATCGATCCCCTGACGGGTGTGCTCAACGGAAGGGCTTTCCAGGAACGGGCAAACGCCGAACTCGCAAGGGCTCGCAGATATAGCCACCCGTTTACCGTGGCCTACATCGACCTGGACAATTTCAAGGCGGTCAATGACCGTTTCGGGCACAGCACGGGAAACACCGTTCTTTGCACGGTTGCGGAGACCGCCAGCGGGAATCTACGCACGACGGACATCGTGGCCCGCCTCGGAGGAGACGAGTTCGCCATTTTTTTCCCGGAAACCGGGGAGGATTATGCTCGGCACGTGCTGAACAAGCTTCGGGACATGGTTTCGGGTTCCATGCAGGCAAACGGGTGGCCGGTAACGCTAAGCATCGGTGCAGTCACGTTCCGTAAACCGCCGGAATCGGTCGACCGGATGCTCAAGACGGCGGATGCGCTCATGTACGAGGCGAAGCGCGACGGAAAGAGCCGGATCCGGCACGAGATCCACGGAGGGTGAGGAGAGGATACCGCATCCATCCGATCGGGGGCGTCCGGTCGGCGCTCCGGACGCCCAGAGATGGATCTTGCGCCGCGCACCCCGGGGGTGGCCGGGCAGGAGGAATTTCCTTCGCTATCCCCGGGTCCGGACGGTACGGAGCCGGCCGGCCATATCGTCGATGAACTGCCGCGCGACCCGGCCGCTGCGATGCCCGTTGTCCATCGCCCAGCGGAGGGCCTCCTCGTGCAGCCGCTCCCGGTTCACGCGTAGACCAAGACGCGCTGCGAGTTGATCGACCACGGCAATGTACCTCTCCTGGTCGAAACGGGGGAATCCCAGCCTCACGCCGAACCGGTCGGCGAGGCCGAGCTTTTCCGACACGGCCTCCTCCGGGTGGATCTCCCCGACACCCGTGTTGTCGGACATCGGTTCCGGCATCAGATGCCGCCGGTTGGAAGTCGCATAGATCAGGATGTTGGCCGGCCGCTCTTCGAGGCCTCCGTCAAGCAGAGTCTTCAGGACCCGGTAGTCGTCCTCCCGTTCCCCGAAGGAGAGGTCGTCGCAGAACACGACGAACCGGAACGGGACGCCCCGAAGCATCGCTGCGAGGGCGGTCAGGCTCAGCATGTCCCAGCGCCTGACCTCGACGAGCCGCAGGCCGTCGGGAGCGAACCGCTTCAGGAGCGCCTTCACGCACGATGACTTTCCGTTTCCCCGTTCCCCCCAAAGGAGGACGTCGTTCGCCGGGTTCCCGGCCACGAACTGCGCCGTGTTCCGGACGAGAATCTCCTTGACGTCGTCGATTCCCACCAGATCATCGAGGTCCACCAGGTGGGGATGCGCGATCGGCGCGAGCGTTCCGATCGTTCCGTGCTTCTCCCAGCGGAAAGCCCAATACCTCTCGAAGGCGGTCGGGTCGGTGGGAAGGGACGGGCCCAAGCCATCCAGGAGGCGCCCGGCCCTGTCCAATAGCCCCTCCAGTCTTATCAGCACGTCCGTCCAGCGCCCGTCCTCTTTCATGTCTCTCTCCCGTCATCGGATCGTATGGTTGCCGCAGGCACCAGCGCCAGGGTGACCATCGCCTTGGCCACCAGCTTCTCGTTCCCGTCGCGTTGCGCATAGACCTCCGACTCCGCCACGTGGAGAGTCCTGCCCTGCCGCAGGACCACCGCACGGCAACGCAGATGTTCTCCCCGCGCGGGCCGCAGGAAGTTGATCTTGAACTCGACGGTCAGGACGAGCTCCCCTTCCGCGGAAAGCGTGGCCGCGGCTCCTCCGGCGGTGTGGTCGGCCATCGTGGCCTGCACGCCCGCGTGGACGAACCCGTTCTGCTGCAAGTGACCGGGTACGACCGTCAGGACGGATTCGCACCAGCCCTCTCCCAGATCCTTGAGCCGGATCCCCAGGTGGTCTATGAAGGCGGCCCGTTGAAAGATCTCCCGTACCTTACCCGGGAAGTCAGGCGTTCGTGGCTTCATGGGAGGGTCACCGCCCCTGGCCCTGGCCGCCGAAACGGGCAAGCACGACGTCGAGCCGGCGGCGGCCCGTCGACGTCTCCTCGAACGGATCCTCCTTGAGCCGGTGGGGAAGCGACATCCGGAAAGCTTCCTTCAGGCACTCCTCGTCGGGAACCTCGATCCCCTTGATCGCCGCGAGAGCCTTTGCGCTCTTGAGTATGGTGATGTCGCCGCGATGTCCGGCGACCCCGAGCTCCGAGACCACTTCCACCACCGCGTGCAGGACGTCGTCGGACACGCGCACGGAGGGAAGCGTCCGGCGGGCCGATACGAGCTGTTCCCGGAGGGCTTCGTCCCGTTCCGCCCACTCCGCGAGGAACTCGGGCTCCTCCCGTTCGAAGGAGAGAACCCGGTCCACGATCTGCTTCCGCAGCGCGATCTCCTTCTCCCCGGAAACCTCCACGCACAGGCCGAAACGGTCCAATAGCTGCGGCCGAAGCTCCCCCTCCTCCGGGTTCATCGTACCCACCAGCAGAAACCGCGACGGGTGGGAATACGTCACCCCCTCCCGCATCACCACGTTGCGCCCCGACACCGCAACGTCCAGCAATACGTCCACCACGTGGTCGTCCAGAAGGTTCACCTCGTCGATGTACAAAAGGTTCCCGTGCGCCTTCCCCAATACCCCCATCTCGAACTTCTTCGAGCCCTCCCGAAGCGCCGCCTCCAGGTCCAGGCTCCCCACCACGCGGTCCTCCGAGGCGTTCAGCGGAAGGTCCACCACCTCCACCGGGCGCTCCTCGTAGACGAGCAACTCCCCGGAGGCCTCCCGCGACCGGCACTCCCCGCACGGAACAACGCCCCGAAGGCAGCCGAACCGACAGCCCACGACCGTCTCCTTCGACGGGAGAACCGCGGAAAACGCGCGAACCGCCGTCGTCTTCCCCGTACCCTTCTCCCCACGGATCAGAACGCCGCCGATCGTGGGGTCCACCGCGTTCACCAGGAGGCCCTTCTTCAACAGGTCCTGGCCCACGATCGCGCTGAACGGAAACAGACGCA
>Ga0210060_1000189_pt1 | contig 32099 bp, 31 predicted proteins | sample Joice_CattailNLB_FD_184871 | JGI IMG/M metagenome (GOLD analysis project Ga0210060, IMG submission 184871) | Wetland microbial communities from San Francisco Bay, California, USA, that impact long-term carbon sequestration - Joice_CattailNLB_D2... | ecosystem: Environmental > Aquatic > Marine >...
AACCCCCGCGTGGTTCTTCGCCGCGGCGCGCAGCATGCTCGGCCCGCCGATGTCGATGTTCTCGATGGCATCGTCGAAGCGGCAGTCGGGGTCCGCCACGGTGGCCTGAAACGGATACAGGTTGACGACCACGAGGTCGATCGGCTCGATACCGGCCGCGTGCAGCGCGTTCATGTGCGCTGGCAGATCGCGGCGCGCGAGCAGCCCGCCGTGGATCTTGGGGTGCAGCGTCTTCACCCGCCCGTCGAGCATCTCGGGAAACCCCGTGTAGGCGGAGACCTCGGTCACCTCGATGCCTTCCTTTTCGAGCAGCTTTGCGGTGCCGCCGGTCGACAGAATGCCGATGCCGAGCCCGGCCAGCGCTTGCGCGAACTCGACGATGCCCGATTTGTCGGAGACGCTGATCAGCGCCCGTTGTGCCTTGTTCATGCGGGGTCCCGGGCGGTTCTGCGCCCGCCTTGAAAGTTGCAATCGCGAATCGCGCTCAGCCCTTGATGCGCAGCTGCTGCATTTTCTTGCGCAGCGTGTTGCGGTTGATGCCGAGCATCTCGGCGGCGCTGGTCTGATTGCCTTCGGCCTGGCGCAGTACCGTTTCGATCATCGGCTTTTCGATGATTCGAAGGACCATGTCGTAGACCGCCGAGGGCGTTTCGCCGTCGAGATCCTTGAAATAGCGCTCGAGCGAGCGCCGGACCGCGTCACCGAGCTCGTTCGGGCGGCTCACGCGGCAAGCCTCGCGTCGCCCGCCAGCGCCTCGTTCGCCGCGCCATCGCGCCGCGACGCCGGCAGATGCGCGAAGTAGGCCTGCACGGCGGCGATTTGCCCGGCAGCGGATTCGGTCGCGTTCGCGGCGCGGCGCAGCGCCTCGCCCTGCGGCAGGTCGCGCACCGTCCATGCGATGTGCTTGCGCGCGACGCGCGCGCCGTGCACCGCGCCGTAGAGCGCGTACAGGCCTTCGAGGTGCTCGAGAAGCACAGCGCGGATCTCGTCGTCGCCCGGGGGCGCGCAGCGCCGGCCGTGCGCGAGGTAATGCGCGATTTCACGGAAGATCCACGGGCGACCCTGCGCCGCGCGGCCGATCATCACGCCATCGGCCCGCGTGCGCTCGAGGACGCCCTTGGCATCCTCGGGTGAGCGGATGTCGCCGTTGGCGATCACCGGGATGGCAACGCCGGCCTTGACGGCGGCGATCGTGTCGTATTCGGCGACGCCGCGGAACGCGCAGGCGCGCGTCCGGCCATGGATCGTGAGCAGCTGCACCCCGGCGGCCTGCGCGATGCGCGCGACGCGCAGCGCATTGCGCCGGCTCGGGTCCGGCCCGGTGCGGATCTTGAGCGTGACCGGAACGTCGACTGCGCGTACCACCGCGTCGAGGATGTCGCCGACGCGGCGCTCGTCCCCGAGGAGCGCCGACCCGGCGAGAACGTTGCACACCTTCTTGGCCGGGCAACCCATGTTGATGTCGATGATGTCCGCGCCGAGGTCCACGTTGTAGCGCGCGGCATCGGCCATCAGCGCCGGCTCCGCCCCTGCGATCTGCACCGCGATGGGGCCGGTTTCGCCGCTGTGCTCCAGCCGGAGACGGGACTTGCGTGTCGCGCGCACCTCGGGCCGCGCCGAAACCATCTCGCAGACCGCGAGTCCGGCGCCGAAGCGCCGCGCGAGCCGACGGAAGGCGCGGTCCGACACGCCGGCCATGGGCGCAGCAATGATGGTGTTGCGCAGCACGTGCGTGCCGATCTTCACGAGTTGGATTTTGCAGGCCGGGAAACAATGCGCAGGGAGCGAAGATTCTAGCCGTTTTCGCCGCCGACGCGGAACCGCGTCGGCGACCTGCGCGCGCGCTGCGTCGGCCGAGAATGCTTTTCAAACCGCGCGCGGAGTTAGGTCGATTTCTTCAGGGAATCGCTGAAGGCCCGAAGATCATGCGTCGCGCAAAAAATCGCCGCGCCGGCGGTAGCACGTCGAGCGCGGTCAGGGCGATGCAGCGGCCGGCGCGCAGCAGCGGATGCGAGCCGCCGAATACGCGCAGCAGCGCGTCGGTGACGCCAATCGTGGCGCGCGCGTCGAGCCGGCGCGATGCCGCAAACAGGCGCAGCGTCTCGGCTGCGCCCGGGTCCGCGGCGCTGCGCCAGTGCTCGGCCAGATCCCAGGCGTCGCGCAAGCCGAGGTTGAGCCCCTGGCCGGCGACCGGATGCAATGTCTGCGCCGCGTTGCCGATGTACACCTGGCGCGGCGCGATGCGCGAGGGCCGCACACGCAGCGCGAGCGGCTGGAGCGTGCGCGGCGCAGCGGCGCGCAGCGCGCCGGCACGCCGGCCGATGGTGTCCGACAGGGCCTCGAGAAATACGCGCTCGGTTGCGACCGCGAGCCCTTCGGCCCGCGCTGCCTGCAGGCTCCAGACGACGGCGTAGCCGCCCGCCTGCGGCAGCAGCGCAAGCGGCCCCTCGGGCGTAAAGCGCTCGTAGGCGCAGTGATCGGCCGGCGGTTGCGTCTCGATGCGCGTCACGATGCCCGCCTGCCCATAGCTGCGCACGCGCATCCCCTCGCCGCTGCCTTCGGCGTGCACGACACAGCCTGCGGCAAGCATCGCCTCGCCGTCGTCGCGCAGGCAGCGCAGCCTGATATGGTCGGCCGCGGGCTCGACGCGCTCGGCCTGCGCGCGCGCCAGCCAGGTGATCCCTGCGGCACGGGCCGTCGCAGTGAGGGCGTCGTTTAGCGCCGCGTAGTCGGCGACATAGCCCAGCGCGGGGACGTCCGCATCACTGGCGCGCAGCAGCGTGCGTCCGGGCGCACCGCGTTGGGACACATGCACCTGCTCGATCGGCGTGACCGGGACCGACGCCCATGCGCCGAGGCGCTCGAGTATGAGGCGGCTGGCGTAGGAAAGCGCGATCGGCCGGTACGCGGGCGTCTCCGCGCGCGCGCCCTCGAGTGCGCGGCGCTCGAGCAGCGTGACGCTGCGTCCCGACTGCCTCAGGGCAAGCGCCAGCGCGCAGCCGACCGGCCCGCCGCCGACGATGAGGACCTCAGGGGGCACCGCGGTTCTCGCGCATCAGCGCCTCGATCTCCTCGATCGTCTTGGGCGCGGCCGCCGTCAGCACGTCGCAGCCCTGTGCGGTGACCGCGACGTCGTCTTCGATGCGCACGCCGATGTCGCGCAGCGGCGCCGGCACGTCGTCCGCCGCGCGGATATACAGACCCGGCTCGACCGTGAGCGTCATGCCTGCCTGCAGACTGCGCCACTGACCCGAGCGCTTGTACTCGCCGGCGTCATGTACATCGAGCCCCAGCCAGTGGCCGGTGCGATGCATGTAGAAGCGCTTGTAGGTTTCCTTTTCGAGCACTTCCTCGAGGCTACCGGACAGCAGCTTCAGGTCGAGCAGGCCCTGGGCGAGCACGCGCACCGCGGCGTCGTGCGGCTCGTTCCACCCGTTGCCCGGCCTGACCTTGGCGATCGCCGCAGCTTGCGCCGCGAGCACGATGTTGTACACGTCGCGCTGCGCGCGGCTGAACCGCCCGCTCACCGGGAAGCTGCGGGTGATGTCGGCCGCGTAGCCGTCGAGCTCGCAGCCTGCGTCGATCAGCAGGAGCGCGCCGTCGTCGAGGCGCGCGTCGTTCGCGACGTAATGCAGCGTGCACGCCGATTTGCCGCCGGCGACGATCGGCCAGTAGGCGGGAAATTGCGCGCCCTGGCGACGGAAGGCATACAGCAGTTCTGCTTCGATTTCGTACTCGAAGCGACCCGGACGCGTGGCCAGCATCGCGCGGCGGTGCGCATCGGCCGAGATCGAAGCGGCGCGGCGCATGCACGCGAGTTCGTGCGCGTCCTTCAGCAGGCGCATTTCGTCGAGCAGCGCGCGTACGTCGTGGATCCGCTCGGGCGCCTCGATGCCGGCGCGCGATTTCGCGCGCACGGCATTCAGCCAACGCATTGCGCGCGCGTCCCACTCCGGGTCGCCGCCGAGCGGCGCGAACAGCGCAGCTTGGTTCTCGAGCAGCGACGCGACCTGCTCGTCGAGCGCGCCGATCGGATGGGCTTCGTCAAGCGCGAAGCGCTCGCGTGCCGCCTCTGGTCCATAGCGCGTGCCGTCCCAGATTTCGCGCTCCGGATTGCGTTCCCGGCAGAACAGGATGGCGCGTGGCGCTGCCCCGCCGACCAGCACGAGCGCAGCCTCGGGCTCGGTGAAACCCGTGAGGTAGTAGAAATAGCTGTCGTGCCGATAGGGGTAGTGGCTGTCGCGGTTGCGGATCCGCTCCGGCGAGGTCGGTACGACGGCAACGCCTTCGCCCATCGCGTGCACGAGGCGCGTGCGGCGTGCCGCGTACACTGCAGGCTCGATGGCGGGTCTGTCCATGGCTCGGTCAATCCTCGGTCTGTGCAGCGTTCAACGCATCGCGTGGCTGCGCCCGGCGCGCGGTCGATGCCAGGACGTCGGGTTCAGTGGTCATGGCGTGCGGCCAGATAGGCATCGAGCGCGGCCAGCCGTTCTTTGGTACCGACGTCGAACCACGGGCCGGCATACAGCTCCCCCGAGATTCGTCCTTCGGCTGCCGCCGCCCGCAGGAGCGGCGCGAGAGGCGCTTTTTCGCCGGGGCGTATGCCCGCAACGAGCCGCGGCGACAGTACCGCGATCCCTGTGTAAGTGTAGCGCGGCTCGCCGCGCGTTCCGACCCGGTCGCCATCCAGGGAAAAGTCCCCCTCGGGACGGTGCGCCGGGTTGGTCACGAGTACCAGGTGAGCAAGCTGCGTACCGAGCGACCGCGCGCACAGCGGGGCGAGGTCGATCTCGCAGTACACGTCGCCATTGACGAGCAGGAAGGGCGCGGTGCCCAGCCGCGCGAGGACGTTGGCGATTCCGCCCGCGGTCTCGAGCGCCTCGGGCTCGATCGACAGCGTGATCCCCAGCCCCGGGCGCGGATGCGCGCGCAGGTGGGCCTGAATGCGTTCGGCGAGATGTGCGGCGTTGATCACGACCTCGCGTGCACCGGCTGCCTGGATTCGGTCGAGGTGCCGGTCGAGCAGCGTGCGGCCGCCGGATTCGACGAGCGTCTTCGGCACCCGGTCGGTCAGCGGCCGCAGGCGTTCGCCGCGACCGGCGGCGAGGATCATCGTCTTCATCAGAACGCGGACGCGCTGCGCGGCGCCGCGCCATCGAGCTGCTGCAGCAGCTGCGCGAGTGACGCGAGTGGCGCGTAGCGTTCGGCGACCGCGCGCGCGTAGCGCAGAAAACGCGGCGTGTCGGCGACATACTTCGCCTTGCCGTCGCGATGCGTCAGGCGGGCAAAGATGCCGAGCACCTTGAGGTGGCGCTGCAATCCCATCCACTCGAACGCGCGAAAGAACTCGGAGAAATCGGGATCGACCGGAAGCCCCGCCGCGCGTGCACGTTCCCAATAGCGCAGGCACCAGTCGAGCACCTGCGCCTCTTCCCAGCTGATGAATGCGTCGCGCAGCAGCGAGACGATGTCGTAGCTGATCGGCCCGAGCACCGCGTCCTGAAAATCGAGCACCCCCGGATTGGGCTCGCTCAACATGAGGTTGCGCGGCATGTAGTCACGGTGCACGAAGACTTGCGGCTGTGCCGTCGCGCTCGCGATCAGCAGCGCGAACACGCGCTCGAGCGCGGACGCTTGCTCGGACGAGAGCGCGATGCCCAGGTGGCGCCCGAGGTACCACTGCGGGAACAGCGTCATTTCCTCGCGCAGGCGCGCCGCGTCGTAGCCTGGCAGCACGCCCGGGCGGGTCGCGCGCTGCCAGCGCAGGAGCGCTTCGGTGGCGTCCTCGAAGAGGGCCGCCGCCGCGGACCGATCGGCTTCGAGCGCATCGAGGTAGGTTCGCCTGCCGAGGTCGGTGAGCAGCAGGAACCCCTGCGCCAGGTCCTGTGCGAGGACCTCGGGCGCGTTGACACCGGCCTCACGCAGCAACGCGGCGACCTGCACGAATGCGGCGCAGGGCTCGCGCTCGGGCGGCGCGTCCATGACGATCACGCTGCGGCCGTCGCCGAGCGTCGCCCGGAAATAGCGGCGAAAGCTCGCGTCTTCGGAGGCCGGCACGAGCGAGAACGACGCGTCGTGCAGCTGCGCACGCAGCCAGCGTTCGAGGGTGTCGCGGCGAGGATCCACGGTGTGAGGCACGCGATTCGCGCGGACGGACGGAGCGATTTGCCCTCGGAGATGCCGGGTCGGCGCCCGGGTCGGCAAATTCGCGGCCGCGCGTCCCACGGTATGATGCGATTCTAGCATTCGAGTCGCCTTTTCCGTTGCCAATCCAGGAATGCTTTGCGCGCTGGCGGACCTTTGGCGTTCCGCACATTGCGACGCTGCTCGCGGCGCTGTTGACCGCGACCGCTGCGTCCGCGCAGCGCGCCGATCCGAGCGCGGTGACCACGATCGACGCCGAGCGCATCGACGGCGTCGCTGACCTGGAGATCACTGCACGCGGCAGCGTCGAGCTGAAGCGCGACGGCACCACGATCTTTGCCGATTTCATGCGCTACAACCAGGAGTTCGGGCGGGTCGATGCCGACGGCGGGGTGCGGTTCGAGATGGAGGGCGACCGGTTTTTCGGGCCGCGCCTGCGCTACAACGCACTGGAAGAGACCGGCGTGTTCGACGCGCCGAGCTACGTGATTCAGCGCGAGCAGACCGGGCGCGGCAAGGCCGCGCGGGCCGACCTGCTGTCGCGCGACCGCTACCGTCTGAGCCGCGCGACCTACACGACCTGCGCGCCGGGCCAGGAGGACTGGCGGGTCGAAGCGGACGATCTCGTGCTCGACTACGGCGTCGACGAGGCGCAGGTGACCGACGGCAGGCTCAAGTTCTTCGACACCACCGTGCTCGCGCTGCCATTTGCCAAGCTGCCGCTCGACAAGCAGCGCAAGAGCGGCTTGCTCGCGCCGTACTATGCGCAGACCTCGAAACGGGGCTTCGAAATGGGCGTGCCCTACTACTGGAACATCGCGCCCGAGCAGGACATGACGCTCACGCCGGTGTACATGTCGAAGCGCGGCGTGCAGCTGAAGACCAACTACCGCTACCTCGGCCGCAGCTTTTCGGGGCAGATGCAGCTCGAATACCTGCCCGACGACCACGTGTACGACGATTCGCGCACCGGGTTCTCGATGCAGCACAGTCAGCAGATCACGCCGCAGCTCACGGGCTATATAGACTACAACTACGTCTCCGACGCGCAGTATTTCGCCGACCTGGCGAGCCAGGTGCGCCTGACCTCGATCGGCGTGCTGCCGCGCGAGGGCTATCTGCAGTACAGCGGCAACGTCGGCCGCTTTGCCTACGGCACGACCCTGCGCGTGCAGACCTTCCAGACCCTGCAGGACCCGAACGCGCCGATCGTGCCGCCGCACGAGCGGGTGCCGCAGCTGACCTTCACGGGAGCGATGTACGACATCGCGGGGCGCGCGGATCTGGCGGTGCCCGTGGATCTCGCGCGCTACACGCACCCCACGCTCGCCCAGGGCGGACGCTACGTGATGAATCCGGCGATTGTCGTTCCGCTGCTTGCGCCCGGCTGGTACGTAAAGCCGAAGCTGGGGCTGCGCTACAGCGCGTACGACCTGACGCGGCTGGCGCCGAACGCGCCGGCGGGCGCCTCGACCCGCCCGAGCGCGCTGATCCCCTGGGGGAGCGTGGATTCGGCCCTGCTGTTCGAGCGGCCGGTGCACTGGCAGGGCAGGGGCATGACCCAGACGCTCGAGCCGCGCCTGTTCTACGTCAACATCCCGTTCCGCGACCAGAGTCAGATGCCGGTGTTCGACACCGGCGTGAGCGACTTCAACTTCGCGCAGCTGTTCACCGAGAACCGCTTCTCGGGTAACGATCGCTTCGGCGATGCGAACGAGCTCACGGTCGCCCTGACCTCGCGCCTGCTGGGCGCCGACGGCACCGAGGCGCTGCGCGCGACCATCGGCCAGCGGTACTACTTCGCCGACGAGCGCGTCACCCTCCTGCCGAACGCGCCGCCGAATACCGATCGAAACTCCGACTTCCTGCTATCCGTCGGTGGACGGCTCGCGCCGGCGCTGACCTTCGATACCACGCTGCAATACAAGCCCAAGCTCGGGGCGCTCAACAAATACAACGTCGCGGCGCGCTACTCGCCGGCGATCGGCAAGGTGCTGAATGCCAGCTACCGTTACCAGCGGCGCGAGCTGGAGCAGCTGGACATCTCCGGGCAATGGCCGTTCGCGCGCGGCTGGTATGCGGTCGCGCGCTACAATTACTCGTTCCTCGACAGTCGGCTGCTGGAAGGCCTGGCGGGATTCGAATACAACGCGGGCTGCTGGGTGTTCCGCGCGGTCGCGCAAACCTTGCAGACCACGACCGAGTCCAAGTCGACCGGATTCTTTTTCCAGATCGAGCTGAGCGGACTCGGCCAGGCGGGTACCCGCGACATCGACACGCTGCTCAGGCGCAGCGTGTCGGGCTACGGCCCGACCAATCCGCGCGATCCGGCGCTCGCGCCGCGCGAGGCCCAGACGGGATTGCCCTTCGAGATGCTGTATTGAGCGTGTGCTGCCCATGATCCGCGCCCTGTTCCTCGCCCTGTCCTGCCTTCTGGCTGCATCCGCGCTCGCGCAGAGCGTGCAGCCGGTGCAACCGGTGGACCGCATCGTCGCGATCGTCGACAAGGACGTGGTGACCATGACCGAGCTGCAGGCCCGCGTGGCCGCGGCCGAGCGCGAGCTGCGCCGGCAGGGCACGGCGCTCCCGGAGCGCAAGGTGCTCGCGCAGCAGGTGCTCGAGCAGCTGATTTTGCAGAAGGCCCAGCTGCGTCTCGCGAAGAACACCGGCATTCAGATCGACGACGTCCAGCTCGATCGCGCGATTGCGCGCATCGCCGAGAGCAACAAGCTGTCGGTGCCCGAACTCCGTCGCCGGCTCGAGGCCGATGGCATCGCGTTCGAGCCGTTTCGCGAGGAGGTGCGCGAGCAGATCCTGCTCGCGCGCGTGCGCGAGCGGGAAGTCGACAACAAGATCCAGGTCAGCGAGAGTGAGGTTGATCTCTATCTGGAGGAGAACAAGGTCACGACCACGGAGCGTACGGAATATGACGTCGCGCACATCCTGGTGCGCGTGCCCGAGCAGGCCAACCCGGAGCAGGTCGCCGCGGCGCGTGCGCGGGCGGACAAGGTTCGGACCGAGGCGGTGGACGGCGCGGATTTCGCGAAGCTTGCGGCGAGCTACTCCGACGGCCCGAACGCGCTGAAAGGGGGCGCGCTGGGCTGGCGCAGCGCGGAGCGCCTGCCGGGGCTGTTCGCCAGCGCGCTCAAGGACATGAAACCGGGCGAGGTGAGCGCTCTCCTGCGCAGCCCGGCAGGATTTCATGTGCTCAAGCTGCTCGATCGGCGCGAGGCCGGGGGCGTCGTGGGCGCGCCGCAGGTCACGCAGACCCATGCGCGCCACATCCTGATCAAAACGAACGAGGCCGTGTCCGAAGACGATGCGCGGCGACGCCTGCTCGATCTGCGGGAGCGCATGACGCGCGGCGGGGCGGATTTCGCCGAGCTCGCGCGCCTGCATTCGGAGGATGGCTCCGCTGCCCGCGGGGGCGATCTGGGCTGGCTCTATCCGGGCGACACGGTGCCGGATTTCGAACGCGCCATGGACGCGCTCAAGCCCGGCGAGCTGAGTGAGCCGGTAAAGACCCCGTTTGGCTGGCATCTCATCCAGGTGCTCGGGCGACGCACGTCCGACGTCTCTGCCGACCGGCTGCGCTTGCGCGCGAAGCAGGTGCTACGGGAGCGCAAGTCGGACGAGGCCTACCAGGAGTGGCTGCGCCAGCTGCGCGATCAGACCTACGTCGAGCTGCGGCTCGAGAATCGCTAGGCGCACGGCGTGTCTGCGCGCAATCCGGTCATCGCCCTCAGCTCGGGGGAGCCTGCGGGGATCGGGCCGGAACTGTGCGCGCTGCTCGCGCGCGATGCGCTTGCCGCGCGCGTCGTCGTACTCGGTGATGCGGGCCTGATCGCGCAGCGCGCAGCGGCCCTGGGGGTGAAAGCGCCGCTGCCGCCCTATGCCCCGGCAGGCGCGGACCGCGGCGGCATCGAGATTGCGCACGTTCCGCTGGCTGTGCCCTGTACGGCCGCCCGGCTCGATCCGGCCAACGCCCGCTACGTGCTCGCCCAGCTCGACCGCGCGATCGACGGTTGCCTCGAAGGCGCGTTCGACGCCATGGTGACGGCGCCGGTGCACAAGGGCGTGATCAACGATGCGGGCATTGCGTTCACCGGGCATACCGAGTACCTGGCCGCGCGCACGCGCACGGCACAGGTTGTGATGATGCTGGTCGGCGGCGGGATGCGTGTTGCGCTCGCGACGACGCATCTTGCGCTCGCCGACGTGCCTGGCGCGATCACCCGCGAAGGCCTGCGGCGGGTGCTTGGCGTGATCGACCGCGACCTGCGCGGGCGCTTCGGCATCGCGCGGCCCCGCATTCTGGTCGCCGCGCTCAATCCGCACGGCGGCGAGTCGGGTCATCTGGGACGCGAGGAGATCGAGGTCATTGCGCCGGCGCTCGCCGACGCCCGCGCCGCCGGGATCAGCGTAGAGGGTCCCTTGCCCGCCGACACGCTGTTCGTTCCGCAGCGCCTGGAAGGCTCGGACTGCGTGCTCGCCATGTACCACGATCAGGGACTGCCGGTGCTGAAGTACGCCAGCTTCGGGCGCGGCGTGAACGTGACGCTCGGCCTGCCGTTCGTGCGCACCTCGGTCGATCACGGAACCGCGCTGGACATTGCGGGCCGCGGTCAGGCCGACGCCGGCAGCCTGCGCGAGGCCCTGCAACTGGCCGTCGAGCTGACGCAGCGCACCGCGCTCGCTGCGTGAATCCGCACCGGCCGCGCAAGCGCTTCGGCCAGCATTTCCTGCACGACGCAGCCGTCGTCGCGCGCCTCGTCGCGGCGATCGGGCCCGCGCCGGGCGATCGCCTGATCGAGATCGGACCGGGCGAGGGCGCGCTCACCGCGCCGCTGCTCGAGTGCGTCGATCGCCTGGAGGTCATCGAGATCGATCGTGATCTCGCGGCGCGATTGCGCTCCGCGTTTCCGGCAGCGCGCCTCGTCGTTCACGAGGCCGACGCGCTGGCCTTCGATTTCGGCCGCCTGCCCCCGGGCCTGCGGATCGTCGGCAACCTTCCCTACAACGTGTCGACGCCGCTGCTGTTTCATCTGGCGGCGTTCGTCGACCGGCTGCGTGACCTGCATTTCATGCTGCAACGCGAGGTGGTCGAGCGCATGGTCGCGCAACCTTCGACCTCGGCCTATGGTCGTCTTTCGGTCATGCTGCAGACGCGGTTTCGACTCGAGAAGCTGTTTCGCGTCTCGGCGGGCGCATTTCGGCCGCCGCCAAAGGTGGAATCCGCGGTCGTTCGACTGGTGCCGCTCGAGCCGGCGGCACGGGCGACGGTCGACTTCGGTCTGCTCTCGAAGCTGGTGGCGGGCGCGTTTTCGGCGCGGCGCAAGAAGCTGAAGAACGCGCTGCCGCTCGCCGCGGCAGAGTTCGCCGCGCTCGCCCTCGACCCGGATCAGAGACCGGAAAACCTCGCCCCGGGCGATTACGTTCGCGTCGCGCAGTTCGTCGCGCGGCGCGGGAATCGTTCAGAGGCGCCCTAGCGGGACTTGCGTTCGATGAACTCGATCTTGTAGCCGTCGGGGTCTTCGACGAAGGCGATGACCGTGGTCCCGCCCTTCACCGGACCGGCCTCGCGCGTCACCTTGCCGCCCTTGGCACGCACGGCCTCGCAGGTCTTGGCGGCGTCCTCGACCTCGATCGCGACGTGGCCGTAGGCGCTGCCGAGATCGTACTTGTCGACCCCGTAGTTGTACGTCAGCTCGAGCACGGTCGCCTTGTCTTCCGTGTCGTAGCCGACGAAGGCCAGTGAATACTTCTGCTCCGGGCGGTCCGTGCTGCGCAGCAGCTTCATGCCGAGGACGTCCGTATAGAACTTGACCGAGCGATCCATGTTGCCGACGCGCAGCATGGTGTGCAGCATTCTCATGAGGCTCTCCCTATCAACGGTAACGCGGCGCCTTCGCGCTCGAGGCGCGTGCGCGCCTGGCGCCAGTCAGGATACAGCGATTCGACGACGCGCCAGAAGCGTTTCGAATGGTTCAGCTCGACCAGGTGAGCGACCTCGTGCGCCACCACGTAATCCGCAAGCGCAGGCGCGAGCTGCGCGAGGCGCCAGCTGTAGCGGATGCTGCCTTGCGCAGTACACAGACCCCACTGGCGTTCCGCCGAGGAAATGCTGACCGCGGGCGCGCTGCGTCCGAGACGCGCGGCGTAGGCCGCCGAGCGCGGCGCGAGCGCGGCAAGCGCCTGCGCGCGCAACCAGCGCCGCAGCAGGGCGATGACACGATGACGTGCCGCGGGATCCGGCGTCGATATGCAGAGCCGCGCGCCGTCCCGCCGCACCCCGGGTCGCCCGGCGGCCAGCGCAAGAACATGCGGCTCGCCGAAAACCGGCAGCCGCTCACCGCCGAACCCCAGGACCGGCGCCGCGTGCGGCACGTCGGCCCATTCGTCGAGCCGTGCCACGATCCAGCGCTGCTTTTCGAGGAGAAAGGCCTCGATTTCGCGCCACGCCGCGTTTAGCGGCGCGCTCACCGAGAGTCCGCGCGCGTCGACCGTAATCGCGATCGTCCGCCGGCGCCTGCGCGTGAAGCGGTATTCGACCCGCCGGCCGGCGAGAACCGTATTGCGGCCGCGCCCGTCGGCGCCCGGCGGCGCGCCGAACAGATTCAGCTGCTCGGGCAAAGCTCGTGCTGCTGCGCTTCGATCCACGTTTCCGCCAACCGGTTGATCGTCTCGGCGCTGCGGCCTGCGCTGTCGATCGCCGGGCCGATCCGCACGGTGACCAGGCCCGGGCGCTTGAGAAAGCCGTTGCGCGGCCAGCGCAGCCCCGCGTTGTGCGCGACCGGGATGACCGGCGCGTGGGTCCGCGCGGCGAGCCAGGCGCCGCCGAGCTGATACTTCCGGCGCCGGCCCGGTGCGGTGCGCGTGCCTTCGGGAAACACGACGATCCAGAATCCCTGCGCGAGCCGCTCCGCGCCGCGCGCGGCGAGCCGGCGCAGCGCGGCGCGACCCCGGCTGCGATCGATCGCGATCGGACTCATCAACGCAAGGCCCCAGCCGAAGAAAGGGATCCACAGCAGCTCGCGCTTGAGCAGATAGACCTGCGGCGGAAAGATCATCTGAAAGGCGAGCGTTTCCCAGGCCGACTGGTGCTTGGCGAGGATGACCGCGGGCCGCGCCGGCAGGTGCTCCAGACCCTCGACGCGCCAGCGGATGCCGCAGATCCAGCGCGCGAGCCAGACGACGCCGCGCGACCATAGGGAAATGATGCGGTAGCGTGCACGCCGCGGCAGCACCCAGGTGCACAGCGCGAACAACGCGTAGGGCGGCGTGATCACGATCAGCGCCGTCGCGAACAGCGCCGAGCGCAGCTGCATCATGGCGTGAGCTGCGCCGCGAAGGTCGCAAGATCGGAAAACACGCGCGTCTCGGCAGGCAGGCCGCCCGCATCCAGTGTGGCCTGGCCCTTTCCGGTCAGCACCAGCGCCGGCCGTGCCCCGGCCGCCGCCGCGGCCTGCAGGTCGCGCAGCGAATCGCCGACCATGACGGCGTCCTCGAGCGCGACGTTGAAGCGGCGGCCGATCTCGAGCAGCATGCCCGGCTTCGGCTTGCGGCAGGCGCAGTCCGAATCCGCCGCGTGCGGGCAGAAGAACACCGCTTCGATCCGCCCGCCCGCCTGCGCCACCGCGCGATGCATCGCGTCGTGGATCGCGTTCAGCGTTGCGACGTCGAACAGTCCGCGCGCGATGCCCGACTGGTTCGTCGCCACGACCAGGCGGTAGCCGGCCTGCGTCAGGCGCGCGATCGCCTCGAGGCTGCCGGGGATGGGCCGCCACTCGCCCGGCGACTTGATGTACTGGTCGCTGTCGAAATTGATCGTACCGTCGCGATCCAGGATGACGAGCTTCATGCCGCGAGCTTGGAGAGGTCGGCGACGCGGTTCATGGCCTTGCGCAGATCGGCCAGTAGCGCCAAACGGTTCTTGCGGAGTGCTTCCTCATCCACCATCACCATGACTTTGTCGAAAAACGCGTCGACCGGCACGCGCAACACGGCGAAGGTCTTCAGATAGCCGGTGAAATCACCGCGTTCGAACAGCTTCGACGCAGTCTCCGACGCGTCGCGTAGCGCGTCGAACAGCGCGCGTTCCTCCGGATCCTTCAGCGCGCTCGGATCGGCGTTCTGAAACGCTTCGCCCTTGGCTTCCGCCTGTCTGAGCAGGTTCGACACGCGCTTGTTTGCCGCGGCGAGACTCTCGGCCTCCGGCAGGGTCTGAAACGAACGTACAGCCTCCAGTTGCCTCGGCACGAGACTCAGCTGCGCGGGATGCATGTTGAGCACCGCGTCGACCTGCAGCGTGGTGTAGCCGAGATCCTTCAGGTAGCCGGCCAGCCGGTCGAAGATGAACTCCTGCATCTCCACCGCCGCCTTGCGCTTGAAAGCCTCGCTCGCGAACGCGTCGCGAACGAGATCAAACAGAGACAGCGTCAGCTCCCTTTCGATCAGTATCCGAATGATCCCCAGCGCCGCGCGCCGCAGTCCGAAAGGATCCCGGTCGCCGGTCGGCTGCTGGCCGATGCTGAACAGTCCCGCGATCGCATCGAGCTTGTCTGCCAGCGCGACGGCGCAGCCGATCGGCCCCGCAGGAAGCGCATCGCCCGAAAAGCGCGGCCGGTAGTGCGCTTCGATCGCGTCGGCGACCTCGGCAGGCTCTCCGTCGGCGCGCGCGTAATAGCGACCCATCACGCCCTGCAGCTCGGGGAACTCGCCGACCATCCCGGTCAGCAGGTCGGCCTTGGCGAGCCACGCGGCGCGCTCCGCCGCCGTGGCGTCGGCGTCCAGCGCGCGCGCAATCGATCCGGCGAGCAGCTGAATGCGCTCGACGCGCTCGAGCTGGCTGCCGAGCTTGTTGTGATAGACGACCTTGGCGAGCTGCGGCACGCGCGCCTCGAGCCGCGTCTTGCGGTCCTGTTGGTAGAAAAACCGCGCGTCGTCGAGCCGCGGACGCACCACGCGCTCGTTGCCGCCGACGATGTGTCGTGCGTCGTCGACGCGCATGTTGGACACGATGAGAAATTTCGGCAGCAGCCTGCCCGCGGCGTCGAACAGCGGAAAGTACTTCTGGTTCTGCTGCATCGTCAGGATGAGGCACTCCTGCGGCACGTCGAGGAACGCGGGATCGAATCGCCCCAGATACACGGTGGGCAGCTCGACCAGTGCGGTCACTTCGTCGAGCAGCCCGGCATGCTCGCCCAGCATGGCGCCCTCGCGCCCGGCCTCGGCCTGCAGCATGCCTTCGATCTCGGCGCGCCGGGCGGCGTAGTCCGCGACGACGCGCCCGTCTTCGAGCAGGCGCCGCTCGTAGTCGTCCGCGTTCTCGAGCTCGATCGACGACGCCCCGAGGAAGCGGTGCCCGTGCGTGACGCGGCCCGAGGCGAGGCCGAGGACGGTGCCGGGAACCACGCGCGCACCGTGCAGCATCACCAGCCCGTGCACGGGGCGCACGAACTGCGCGTCGCCGTCGCCCCAGCGCATGAGCTTGGCGATCGGAAGCCGACGCACGGCATCCGAGACGATCTCGCCGAGCACCGCGTCGAGCGTGGCGCCCTTGATCGATACGCGTGCGAGATAGACCTTGCCTTTCGGCGTGTCGCGCTGTTCCAGCGCGGTGACCGCGAGGCCGTATTTCTTGGCGAAGCCTTCGGCCGCCCTGGCGGGCGCGCTGATCGCGGGCCCTTGCACCTCCGTCATGCGGTCCTGCGCAACGTCCGCGACATTGGAGACTCTTGCTGCAACGCGCCGCGGTGTGGCAAAAAAGGTCGCCGTGCTGTTCGAGGTAGCCAGCCCCCGATCGCCGAGGCCAAGAAGAATCTGCTGCGAGAACGCACCGGCCAGCGTCGTGAGCGACTTCGGCGGCAGCTCTTCGGTCAGCAGCTCGACCAGCAGCGTCGCGTCGGCCATCTACGCCGCCTGCGGCGAACGCGCACACATCGGAAAGCCGAGCCGTTCGCGGGCCTCGAAATAAGCCTGCGCGACCGCGCGCGCCAGTGCCCGCACGCGGCCGATGTAGGCTGCACGCTCGGTCACCGAGATCGCACCGCGCGCATCGAGCAGGTTGAAGGCATGCGAGCACTTCATGACCATCTCGTAGGCCGGCAGCACGCACTGTGCCTCGATCAGGCGCTTGGCCTCGGCCTCAAAATCGCCGAAATGCCTGAACAGCATCTCGGCGTTCGACAGCTCGAAGTTGTAGCGTGACTGCTCGACCTCGTTCTGGTGATAGACATCGCCGTAGCTGACGCCGGGCGTCCAGACGAGATCGAACACGGATTCCTTGCCCTGCAGGTACATCGCGAGACGCTCGAGCCCGTAGGTGATCTCCCCGAGCACCGGCTTGCAGGCGAGACCGCCGACTTCCTGAAAGTAGGTGAACTGGGTGACTTCCATGCCGTCGAGCCACACTTCCCAGCCGAGGCCCCAGGCGCCGAGCGTCGGCGATTCCCAGTCGTCCTCGACGAAGCGGATGTCGTGGACCTTCGGATCGATGCCGAGCGCAACGAGCGAGGCGAGGTAAAGGTCCTGGATGTCGGCCGGCGAGGGCTTGAGGGCGACCTGGTACTGATAATAGTGCTGCAGCCGATTCGGGTTGTCGCCGTAGCGCCCGTCCTTGGGTCGGCGCGAGGGCTGCACGTAGGCCGCGTTCCAGTGTTCCGGGCCGATCGCGCGCAGAAAGGTCGCCGTGTGAAACGTGCCGGCACCGACTTCCATGTCGTAGGGCTGCAGCAATGCGCAGCCCAGACGGTCCCAGTACTGCTCGAGCTGGAGGATGATTTGCTGGAAGGTCGGCATGGGCAGGAAACGGGCCACGCCGCGCGACGGTCGTTCGATCGCGCGCGGTGGAACGACGCGGATTCTACCGGCTCCGTTCGAGCCGCGCGACGAGCATGGCGGCCACGAGGAGCAGTGCGGCCAGCACGAGCACCAGGCTGTTGCCCACACGGACGAACGGCGTCGCGCCGTGGTAGGCAAGCGCCGCCAGCTCGAGCTGGCCCTGAACGAATTGCGGCAGGCGGCCGAGCAGCGTGCCATCGGCGGCGATCGCCGCAGTGATCCCGGTGTTGGTGGCGGTGAGCACCATGCGGCCGGTTTCGAGCGCACGCAAGCGGGCGATCTGCAGATGTTGCGACGGCGCGAGCGAATCGCCGAACCAGGCGACGTTCGATACGTTGACGAGCAGCGTTGCCGCCGGCAACGCGCGCGCGATCTCGGCGCCGAACGCGTCCTCGTAGCAGACGTTGACCGCCACGCGCTGTCCGGCGACCTCCAGCAGCGGCTGCCGCGGCGGGCCGCCGGAAAAATCGGACAGCGGCACCGCCAGCCAGCGCATCACCCAGGCGAAGCCCGGCGGGACGAATTCGCCGAATGGCACGAGATGCACCTTGTGATAGGCCTGGTGCGGCGCTGTGCCGAGGCTGATGACGCTGTTGGTATAGTGGCCCTGCCCGCCGGCGTCGCGCAGCGGCGCGCCGATCAGCAGGTCGCCGCCGTTGCGGCGCCCGATGGCTTCGAGCCGCGCGAGGTAGGCCGGATCGACCAGGTCGAGAAAGCGTGGCAGCGCGGTTTCCGGCATCACGATGAGGCGGGCGCGCGAGCGCTCGGCGAGCCGGGCATAGGTTTCGAGCGTTTCGGCATAGCGCAGCGGATCGAACTTCAGATCCTGTGCGACATTGCCCTGCAGCAGGGTGACCGGCGTGACGACGCTCAGCGGCGTGGTCCAGCGCACGGTGTGCAACGCAGCCCCAGCGGCGACGATCAGTCCGACGGCGACCGCGGCCTGCGCGCGACCCGGGCCGCTCGCCAGGCACCAGAGCGCGCCGGCCAGGACGAGCGTCGCGAGCGAGATCAGATACACGCCGCCGACCGGCGCATAGCCCGCGAGCGGGGTGTCGGTCGCCGCGTAGCCCGCAGCGAGCCAGGGAAATCCGGTCAGCAGCCAGCCGCGCAACCATTCGAGCACGGTCCACGCGGCGGGGGCGACCAGCGTCGCACGCACCCAGGCAGGGCCGGGTGCGCGCGCCTGGAGCCATCCGGCACAGGCCGGATACAGCGCGAGATAGGCGCAGAAGCCGAGCGTCGCGAGGCCCGCGAGCGGCGCAGGCATGCCGCCGAAGCGCGCCAGGCTCACGTACACCCAGGACACACCGCAGCCGAACAGGCCGAGACCGAACCAGAATCCGACGCCGAAGGCCGCCCGCGGCGAGCGCGCGACCTGCCATAGATGGATCAGCACGACGTAGGCTGCGAGGCCGAGCAGCGGCAGCTCGAGCGGCGCGAATCCGCCGACCGCGGCGGCGCCGGCGACGAACGCGATCGCCGCGCGCAGCGCGGGGCGCCCGGCCAGTCGCACGCGCGCAAAGCGCGCCATCAGCTGTGCAGCGCTGCCGCGGCGCGGCCGCGCCCCGCCGGCTGCGACACCTCAGTTCACTTTCTCGACGACGAGCATGTGGACGCGCCGGCTGTCCGCATTGCGCACGTGGATGCGCAGGCCCTGCAGCGTCAGCGTGTCGCCGCGCTTCGGCACGCGGCCGAGCTCTGCGATGACCAGCCCGCCGACCGTGTCGAATTCCTCGTCGGGAAAGTGCGTGCCGAACGCGGCGTTGAAGTCCGCGATCTGCGTCAGCGCCTTGACCCGGTAGCGTCCGCCCGGCTCGGCGATGATGTTGTCGGCGACCTCATCGAAGTCGTACTCGTCCTCGATCTCGCCGACGATCTGCTCGAGCACGTCTTCGATGGTGACCAGTCCCGCAACGCCGCCATACTCGTCGGCGACGATCGCCATGTGATTGCGCGTGGCGCGGAACTCGCGCAACAGGACGTTGAGCGGCTTGGATTCGGGCACGAAGACCGCGGGCCGCAGCATGTCGCGCACGTTGAACTCCTCCTCGCCCGCGTAATAGCGCAGCAGGTCCTTGGCAAGCAAGACCCCGATCACGTCATCGCGGTTCTGGTCGATGACCGGGAAGCGCGAATGCGCCGTCGAGATGACCTGCGGAATGAAGTTCTCGACGGGGTCGTTGACGTCGATCACGTCCATCTGCGCGCGCGGGATCATGATGTCGCGCACCTGCATCTCGGAGACCGTCAGCGCGCCCTCGATGATCGAAAGCGCGTCCGCGTCGAGCAGGTTGCGATCGTGCGCCGAGCGCAGCAGCCGGATCAGCTGCTCGCGGTCCTCGGGCTCGCGCATCAGGAACGCCGAAAGGCGCTCCAGCAAACTCGGATTCGAGGGGTCGTTCATCGAAGCGGCGCCCGGGGCGCGACGGCCATTCTACCTTGCCTTGCGCCGCGTCTTGGTCGGCAGGACATAGGGATCAGCGAAACCGAGGCCGCGGAGAATGCGACGCTCGCGCGCTTCCATGCGTGCCGCCGCCGCGCGCCGTGCGTGATCGTAGCCGCGCAGGTGCAGCAGGCCGTGAATCACCAGATGCGCGTAATGTGCCGCCGTGGTCTTGCCCTGCGCGCGCGCTTCGCGCAGGACCACCGCATGGCAGAGCACGATGTCGCCGCGCAGGGCGGGCGCTTGCGCGTACGCAAACGACAGGACGTTGGTCGCCGCGGCGCGCCTGCGGTACATCCAGTTGAGCCGTTGCGCTTCGCGTTCGCCCACCACGCGCAGGGTGACCTCGGCGTTCGGCGGACAGACCGCGCGCGCCCAGGCGCGCAGGCGGCGCTCGCCCGGGACACCGCGTGCGCGCGTGACGCGCTGGACGCGGATCCGCCGGCGCGCCTCAGGGCTCCGAGGCCGCGTCCGAGTGCTTTTCGTAGGCATCGATAATGCGCGCGACCAGCGGGTGACGCACCACGTCCTTGGCACCGAACTCGGTAAACGCGATGCCACGCACGCCCGCAAGGATGCGCCGCGCCACGATCAGTCCGCTGCGCTGACCGCGGGCCAGGTCGATCTGCGTGACGTCGCCCGTGACGACCGCCTTCGCGCCGAATCCGATGCGCGTCAGGAACATCTTCATCTGCTCGGGGGTCGTGTTCTGCGCTTCGTCGAGAATGATGAACGCCTGATTGAGGGTGCGTCCGCGCATGTACGCGAGCGGCGCAAGCTCGATCGAGCCGCGCTCGAGCAGGCGCCCGGTCTTGTCGAAGCCCATCAGGTCGTACAGCGCGTCGTACAGCGGCCGGAGGTAGGGATCGACTTTCTGCGCCAGGTCACCGGGCAGGAATCCGAGCCGCTCGCCGGCTTCCACGGCGGGCCGCACGAGCACGATGCGCTTCACGCTGTCGCGCTCGAGCGCATCGACCGCGCAGGCGACGGCGAGGAAGGTCTTGCCGGTCCCCGCCGGGCCGATCCCGAAGGTGACGTCGTGCGCCAGGATGTTCTCCAGATATTCGATCTGGCGTGGCGTGCGGCCGTGCAGGTCTGCGCGGCGCGTGAGCAGCTGCGGGCCTTCGCGATGCGTCGCCCCGGGGCGGCCCTGCATCAGCTCGGTGAGACCGAGCTGCAGGTCGTCGAGCGACAGCTCTTCGGTGGCGCGCGCGTAAAAGCTCTCGAGCGCCTGCACGGCGCGCGCCGCCTGGCCGGGGTCGCCGCGCACGGTGAACTGGGCGCCACGGCGCGCAATCGAGACGTCGAGCGCAGACTCGATCTGGCGCAGGTTGGCATCGAGCGCGCCGCACAGGCGCGCGAGCCGCTGGTTGTCGACCGGTTCGAGCCGAAGCTGCAGGGGCCGCGCGCTCGCCGCTCGGCTCACGGGCTTACCGGATGGCTGCGTCGCTGAAACCGCGCGCTCCTGCGCTACGCCGCGCGCACGTCGCGCACGTCCGCCTCGTCGGCCCCGTCGGACGCCAGGGTTCCGCGCAGCGAATGGGCGCGCGCGGCATCGATGCGCACGCCGACGAAGCGGCCGATCAGACGCGGGTCGCCCATGAAGTTGACCACGTGATTGCTGCTCGTACGGCCGCTGAGCGCCGCCGGGTCCTTCTTCGAAGGACCCTCGACCAGCACCGGCTCGACCCGTCCCAGCATGGCGGCGCGGATGGCCTGCGCCTGCGCTTCGATCTGGCGCTGCAGCCGCTGCAGCCGCGCGCGCTTGGCTTCCTGCGAAAAATCGTCGGGCAGCTCGGCGGCGGGGGTGCCGGGACGCGGGCTGTACAGGAACGAGAACGCGTCGTCGAAGCCGATTTCGCGCACCAGCGCGAGCGTGGCCTCGAAATCGGCCTCGGTTTCTCCGGGGAAGCCGACGATGAAATCCGACGACAGGCTGATGCCGGGACGCGCCGCGCGCAGGCGCCGGGCGATCGAGCGGTACTCGAGCGCCGTATAGCCGCGCTTCATCGCCGCCAGGACGCGATCGGACCCCGATTGCACGGGCAGGTGCACGTGCGCCGCGAGCTGCGGCAGGCGGCGGTGCGCATCGATCAGGCGCGCAGTGAACTCGCGTGGGTGGGAGGTCGTGTAGCGGATTCGCTCGATGCCATCGATCTCGGCCACGTAGGCGAGCAGGGCGGCGAAATCGGCGGGCGCGCCGTCAATCGCGCCGCGCCAGGCGTTCACGTTCTGGCCGAGCAACGTGACCTCGCGCACGCCCTGCGCCGCGAGATCCGCGATCTCGCCGACCACATCGTCGAATCCGCGCGACACTTCGGGCCCGCGCGTATAAGGCACGACGCAGAAGCTGCAGTACTTGCTGCAGCCCTCCATGATCGAGACCTGGGCGCAGGGCCCTGCGCCGCGCGCGGCGGGCAGATGATCGAATTTTTCGACCTCGGGAAAGCTGATGTCGATCTGCGCTTTGCCCGAGCGTCGCCGGCGCCGGATCAGCGCCGGCAGGCGATGCAAGGTTTGCGGGCCGAACACGACGTCGACGAACGGCGCGCGGTCGACGATCGCGGCGCCCTCCTGGCTCGCGACGCAGCCGCCGACGGCGATCAGCAGCGCAGGATTCGCGCGCTTGAGATGCCGCACACGGCCGAGGTCGGCAAACACCTTCTCCTGCGCTTTTTCGCGCACCGAGCAGGTATTGAACACGATCACATCTGCGTCTTCGGGTCGATCGGTCTGCTCGAGGCCGTCGCTCGCCGCAAGCGCGTCGGCCATGCGCGCCGAGTCGTACGCGTTCATCTGGCAGCCGAAGGTGCGGATGTGCAGCTTGCCGCCCACGGGCGATCTCCCGGCGCTCACTTCTCGGGGTCGGGCTTGGCGGCTTCCTCGGGACTGAGGATCCAGATGCGGTGCACCTGACCCTGCAGGTCGAGTTTGTACTTGACCAGGGATTCGGGCGGCAGCATCCCCGGGAGAATGATGCGATTCGACGTGTCGCGAATCTGCGCGCCGTTGCCGAGCCGTACCGTCTCGCCGTTCAGTTCAAAGGTCATGTCGCTGATATGGCGCATGACGCCGCGCTCGGCGTCCGCCGGGATCGTGCGCAGCTGCGCGGCCGCAGGCGAAGCCAGCAGCGCGACCGCGAGCGCGACGGCCGCCCGCCAGGCAGCTTTGGACCAGGACATTAGGCGCTGTGTCTACGGGTCGCCACGGGCTGCATTGTACGCGCTGTGCGTCGACGCGCCGACCGGCCGGCGGCGGAGAAAGGGGATGGTGGCGAATCAGGGACTCGAACCCCGGACCCACGGATTATGATTCCGCTGCTCTAACCAGCTGAGCTAATTCGCCCCCGGGAAAGGGGACGGATTGTCGCCTTCGCGCGGGTGGCGGGTCAAGCCGGCCGCGCGGTCCGCGGCGCGGCGCTCGCGCTCGCTAGAATGCACGCATGATGTTCGATATTGCCGTGGTCGGGGCGGGGCCTGTCGGGCTTGCGTTCGCGCGCGCCGTGCAGGACCTGTCGGTGGCCGTGCTTGCGCCTGCAGCGCCGCCGCCCGCGCCTGCGGATGGGGCGCCAATGGGCGCACGGATCTACGCGATCAGCCCGGGCAACGTCGCGTTCCTGCGCGCGCTGCGGGTCTGGCAATGGATCCCCGAAACCCGCGTGACGCCGGTGCACGCGATGCAGATCCATGGCGACGACGGGCGCGCGCGGCTCGAATTCGACGCGTATCGCGGCGGCGTCGAAGCGCTGGCCTGGATCGTCGAGGACGCGGCATTGCAGGCTGCCCTGTGGCAGGCGCTGGCGGGCCGCGAGCGCTGCACGCTGCTTCCCGGTCAGGCTTGCAGCGCGCTCGAGCTGCGCGAGGATGCGGCGCGTCTGCGCCTCGGGGACGGCCGCGCGCTTGCGGCGCGCCTCGTCGTGGGCGCAGACGGCGCACATTCGGCCCTGCGCGAGATGGCGGGCATCGAGGCGCATGCGAAGCCCTACGGCCAGAGCGCGGTGGTGGCGAATTTTGCCTGTGCGCAGCCGCATGGCAACGTGGCACGCCAATGGTTTCAGGGCGGCCCGATCCTCGCGCTGCTCCCCCTGCCGGGCAACCAGGTCTCGATGGTCTGGTCGCTGTCCGAGGCGGACGCCGAGGCGTGCCTGCAGCGCTCGCCCGAGGCGCTGTGCCGCGCCGTCGAAGAGGCCTCGGGCGGCGTGCTCGGCGCGCTGTCGCTGGTCGGCGCGCCGCAGGCGTTTCCCCTGCGCCGCCTCGTGGTGCGCCGCCCGGTGGCGACACGGCTGGCTCTGGTCGGCGATGCGGCGCACGTGGTCCATCCGCTCGCCGGACAGGGCGCCAATCTTGGCTTTCAGGACGCGCGCGCGCTGGCGGAGGTGCTGGCCGCGCGCGAGCCGGTGCGCGACATCGGCGGCGAGCGGATCTTGCGACGCTACCTGCGCGCGCGTGCGGAACCGGTCCTTGCAATGGATGCCGTGGTGCACGGCCTGTACGGGCTGTTCAACTCACGCGACCTCGGCGTCGCGCGCCTGCGCAATTTCGGATTGAACCTGGCCGGGCGGTTGCCGGTCATACGAAACCTACTGATGCGCCAGGCGATGAGCTGATGCGCGCCCCCGGAGACCCCATGACGCTTCTTTCCCGCTTCGCCGGCCTGCTGGCGGTACTCAGCTTCGCGCTCCCCGCCGCGGCCGACGAAGACACGATCAAGACGATCCGCGGCGTCGTGCAGACGAAGCTCGGTGGCGCGCAGATCGAAGCAATACAGCCGGCGGCCATGCCGGGCCTTTGGGAGGTGCAGGTTCGCACGGCGGATGGCCCGCACATCTTCTATACCGATGCCAAGGCGCATTACATCCTGTCGGGCAATCTGTACGACGCGCGCGCCGATCGCAACGTCACCGAGGAGCGGCTGCAGAAGCTTTCGGCGATCAAGTTCGAGGCCTTGCCGCTCGAGCAGGCGGTGAAGATCACGCGCGGCAACGGCCGACGGGTGCTGGCGATGTTCTCGGACCCTCACTGCCCGGCCTGCCAGCAATTCGAGAAGGAGCTCGCACAGATCGACGATGTCACGATCTACGTGTTCATGTACCCGGTCATCCGGCCCGAGCTGTCGGATCATTCGCGGGCCGTGTGGTGCTCGCCAAACCGCGCGAAGGCCTGGCTCGATCTCGCGTTGCGCAAGCAGCTGCCGACCGCACGCCCGAGCTGTGAGACGCCGATCGAGCAGGTGCTGGTGCTCGGGCGGCGGCTCGGCGTGAATTCGACGCCGACGCTGTTTCTCGCCACCGGCGAGCGGCTGCGCGGCGGCCTGCCTGCCGACCGCCTGGCGGTGGCCCTGGACGAGAGCAGCGGATCGACGAAGAACTGAGGCCCGCGCGCGGCGCCGGGGCGCCTCAGCGCTGCGGCGGCGATGCGCCGCGCGGCCACAGCAGCCACAGCCGGCCTTGCTGACGCATGCGGCCGGCCATCGCGCCCGCATCGGGTCCGCTACCCCAGTAGAAATCGGCGCGCAGCGGGCCGCGGATTGCGCCGCCGGTGTCGAGCGCGACGGTCAGCCGCTCGAGCGGCACGTCGGAAAGCGGCTCGGTGGTCGCGAGATAGACCGGTGCGCCGAGCGGAATGAAGCGCCGGTCCACCGCGAGGCTCGCGCCGGCGCGCAGCGGCACGCCGAGCGCCCCGATCGGCCCGTCGTGCGCCGGCAGGTCGGGCAGGACGCGAAAGAACACATAGCTCGGATTGGCGTCGAGCGCGGCGCGCAGCTTGTCCGGATTCGCTTCGGCCCAGGCCTGAATGCCCTGCATCGATGCCTCCTCGAGTCGCATCTCGCCGCGCTCGACGAGGTGGCGGCCGAGCGAGCGATACGGGTGCCCGTTCTGGTCCGCGTAGCCGAGCCGCAGCTGCGCGCCGTCTTCGAATTGGATTCTTCCGGAACCCTGGATTTGCAGGAAGAACAGGGCGACCGGATCGGACACCCAAGCGAGCACCGGTGCTGCGAAGCGCTCGTTCACGTCCTCGATTTCGGCGCGCGAGTAGTACGGCACCAGGCGACGGCCCTCGATGCGCCCGCGCAGCCGGCGATGCTTGAGCTCGGGGTACAGGCTCGCCAGGTCGACCACGATCAGGTCGGCGGGAACGCCGAACACCGGCGTGTGGAAGCGCTCGCTGCGCGCGCGCCGGCCTGCGAGAACCGGCTCGTAATACCCGGTGATCAGGCCGTGCGTCTCGCCCTCGGACGATGACAGGGCGTACGGCGTAAACGTCGCTTCGAAAAAGCCGCGCGCGGCGGCGTCATCCGGCGCAATTTCGCGTGCACGCATGCAGGCTGCGGCGAGCGCCGGATTCTGGCGGGCCCGCGCGCAACCGGCCACGAACGCGCGCAATGCGCCGCTTGCAGCGCTCGCCGCCCAGCCCGGCAGGGCGGCGAAATCGGTCGGCGCGTAGCGTGCCGTGACCGGCGCCGGCTGCTCGGGGCCGGGGCATTTCGGGCATGGCGCGCAGGCGGCGACCGTTACAATGAGCACGAGCGCGGTCAGCCCGGCGCGCCGCCGCGAACCCTCCAACGCCCGAGACGCAATGCAGCCCGGCATGTGGGTCATCCTGCTCGAAATCGGACTCGTGATCGGCCTTGCGGCGTTCATCGTATGGTGGACCTGGCCGAAAAAGCGCGACGCAGAAGCGGTCAGCGCCGAACGAAAGGACGGCGACGCCGAGCGCTGAACCGCCGCGCTAGTGCAGCACGCGCGGCATCGACAGCGTGAACTCCGGAATCGGTGCCTCGAAGCGCTTGCCGTCCTCGGCCACCATCTGATAGCTGCCGCGCATGGTGCCGACCGGGGTGGCGATCGCGGTGCCGCTCGTGTACTCGTGCTGCTCGCCGGGCGCGAGAACGGGCTGCGCGCCGACGACGCCGAGCCCGCGCACTTCCTGCACCAGCCCCTGCGCGTCGGTGATCACCCAGTGCCGGCTGACGAGCTGCGCCGTGACGCTGCCCGTATTGCGGATGGTGATCGTGTAGGCGAACACGTACTGACCGGCAGCCTCGTCGGATTGCTCCGGCAGGTACTGCGTGCGCGCGCTGACTTCGATCGTGTATCGCTTCTCGCTCGACATGCGCGCATTGTAAACTCGCGCGATCATGAGCGAGCGCTACCGTATTGCGCCGAGCATCCTGTCCGCGGACTTCGCGCGGCTCGGCGAGGAGGTGCGCGCGGTGGCGGCGGCCGGCGCCGACCTGATCCATTTCGACGTGATGGACAACCATTACGTGCCGAATCTGACGATCGGGCCGCTGGTCTGCGCCGCGGTGCGCCCGCACGTCACGATTCCGATCGACGTCCACCTGATGGTCGAGCCGGTCGACCGCATCGTGGGGGACTTCGCCGAAGCAGGGGCGAACCTGATCAGCTTTCATCCGGAAGCGTCGCGTCATGTCGATCGCACCCTGAGCCTCATCCGCGAGCATGGCTGCAAGGCGGGGCTGGTGTTCAATCCGGCGACGCCGCTGGCCTGGCTCGATCACACCCTGGACAAGCTGGACCTCGTGCTGCTGATGTCGGTGAACCCGGGCTTCGGCGGCCAGCGCTTCATCGAATCGGTGCTGCCGAAGGTTGCCGAGGCGCGCCGCCGCATCAATGCAGCCCCGGGCGGCCACGAGATCTGGCTCGAGGTCGACGGCGGCGTCAAGATCGACAACATCGCGCGCGTCGCGGCGGCGGGCGCCGATACCTTCGTCGCCGGTTCGGCAATTTTCGGCTCGAAGGACTACGCGGCGACGATCCGCGACATGCGCACGCGGCTCGCGGGCGTCGCGCGCAGCTGAGCGGCAGCGCGCGTGGCGGCGATCCTTGCGCGCGCGGCGCTGATCGATCTCGACGGCACACTGCTCGACACCGCGCCGGACCTTGCGGCCGCGGCGAACGCGACCCTTGCGGAGCTGGGGCGGCCGGGCCTGCCGGTCGAGACGGTGCGCGATTTCGTCGGCCAGGGGATCGCGCATCTGCTGCGGCGCAGCCTCGAGGCGAGCACGGGCACAGCTGCGGCGGACGGGGTCTTCGAGGCCGCCTTCGCACGCTTTGCCGGACACTACGGCAGACTGAACGGCGCCGCCGCCCGGCCTTTCGAGGGTGTCCTCGAAGGACTCGCGGACATGCGGGCCATCGGCCTGCGCCTGGCCTGCGTGACGAACAAGGTCGCGCGCTTTACCGAGCCGCTGCTCCTCGCAAGCGGCCTGCGCGCCTATTTCGACGCCGTCGTGACCAGCGACTCGGCCGGCGCGCGCAAGCCCGATCCGGCGATTTTTCTCGACGCCTGCCGGCAGCTCGACGTTCCTCCGGAAGAGGCCTGCGTGATCGGCGACTCGGCAAACGATGCCGAGGGCGCGCGTGCCGCCGGCTGCCGCTTCCTGCTCGTGCCCTACGGCTATCGCGAGGGGCGCGGGCTGCGCGAGATCGAATCCGATGGTATAGTCGCCACGCTTCGCGAGGCCGCGAAGCTGCTGAGAATTCCAAGGTCGCCTCCGTAGCCAACGTGATGATCAAGGTTCCGTCCTGCCTGCTGCAACCCGGCAGCGCCCTCTGGCGTAGCTGGCGCCTCTGGCGCCGCTAGCGCGCAACGCGTCCCCGCGCGGCCCCGGGCGGCGCGAATATCGGGGGCCGTAAAACCACGATCCGGCACGATTTTCTGGCGCCTCGACTCGAGGCTGGAGTCCCGCATGAACGAGCGCGAATTCCGTCAGCTCGCAGAACAGGGTTACACGCGCGTGCCCGTGGTGTCCGAAGCGCGCGCCGATCTGTACACGCCGCTCGCGGTCTACATGAAGCTCGCCGGCGGGCCGTATTCCTACCTGCTCGAATCGGTGGTCGGCGGCGAGCGCTTCGGGCGCTACTCGTTCATCGGCCCGGCCTGCGCCGAACGCATCGAGGCGCGCGGAACCACCGTGCGCCGGCTGCTGCGCGATGCGCGCGGCGCCGATGTCACCCTGGAGCGCATCGAGAACACCGATCCGTTCGAGTACGCGCGGGGCTGGCTGAAGGCGCAGCGTGTCGCGCCGGTGCCCGCCGCGCTGCGCTTCGGCGGCGGGCTGGTCGGCTACTTCGGCTATGAGACCGTGAAGCACGTCGAGCCGCGCGCGCTGCGCGCGGACAAGCCCGATCCGCTCGGCACCCCGGACATGCTCTTGCTGGTCTCGGATGAGCTCGCGGTGGTCGACAACGCCTTCGGCAAGCTCTATCTGGTGGTGTACGCGGACCCGCGTGAGCCCGAGGCCTGGCGGGCGGCGCAGGCCCGCCTCGAGGCGCTGCGTCATCGGCTCGCGACGCCGCTGCCCGAGAGCGTGCTGTTGTCCGCCGCCCCGGAAGGACCCCCGGCCGAGCCGGCTGCGCTCGAGTGCACCTTCAACGAAGCCGATTTCCTGGCCGCGGTGCGGCGCTCCAAGGACTACGTCACCGCCGGCGACATGATGCAGGTGCAGATTTCACAGCGCACGACGCGTGCCTTCGAGGCGCAGCCGATCGCGCTGTACCGCGCCCTGCGCAGCCTGAACCCCTCGCCGTACATGTACTACTTCGATTTCGGCGACCACCACGTCGTCGGCGCCTCGCCGGAGATCATGGTGCGGCTCTCGGGCGACACGGTGACGCTGCGGCCGATCGCCGGCACGCGGCCCCGGGGCGGGACGGTGGAGGAGGACGCCAGGATCGCCGGGGAACTGCTCGCCGATCCGAAGGAGCGCGCCGAGCACGTGATGCTGATCGATCTGGGGCGCAACGACGTCGGCCGGGTCGCGACGATCGGGTCCGTGAAGGTCACCGAGCAGATGGTGGTCGAGCGCTACTCGCACGTCATGCACATCGTGTCCAACGTCGAAGGCAAGATCGCGCCGGGGCTCGACGCCGTCGACGTGTTCAAGGCGAGCTTTCCGGCAGGTACCGTGACCGGCGCGCCCAAGGTGCGCGCGATGGAGATCATCGACGAGCTCGAGCCGGTCAAGCGCGGCGTCTACAGCGGCGCGGTCGGCTATCTCGGCTTCAACGGCGACATGGACGTCGCCATCGCGATCCGCACCGCGGTCCTCAAGGAGGGCAAGCTGCACGTGCAGGCGGCGGCGGGGATCGTCGCGGACTCCGATCCGCTGTCCGAATGGCAGGAGACGCAGCACAAGACGCGCGCGATCCTGCGCGCGGCGGAGGTGGTGGACGCCGAGCAGGGCACCGCTGCGTCGGCGGCGCGCGCCGGGCGACCGGTGGCCGCCTGAGGACGCCGTCATGCTGCTGATGATCGACAACTACGACTCGTTCACCTACAACCTCGTGCAGTACCTCGGTGAGCTCGGCGCGGCGGTGCGCGTGGTGCGCAACGACGAGATGTCCGTCGACGCGCTCGAGGCGCTGGGTCCCGAGCGCGTCGTCATCTCCCCCGGGCCCTGCACGCCGAACGAGGCGGGCATCTCGGTGGCCCTGGTCGAGCGTCTCGCGGGCCGGGTGCCGATCCTCGGCGTGTGCCTCGGCCACCAGTCGATCGGCCAGGCCTACGGCGGGCGCATCGTGCGCGCGCGCACCATCATGCACGGCAAGGTCTCGATGGTGCGCCATGGTGGCGCGGGGGTCTTCGCCGGCCTGCCCGGGACGTTCACCGCGACGCGCTACCACTCGCTGGTGGTCGAGCGCGATTCGCTGCCCGCCTGTCTCGAGATCACAGCCGAGTCGGACGACGGCGAGATCATGGGTCTGCGCCACCGCAGCCTCGATGTCGAGGGCGTGCAATTTCATCCGGAGGCGCTGCTCACCGAGCACGGCCATTCGCTGTTGAAGAATTTTCTGCAAAGGGGACCTCAATGAGCATCACGATTGCCGATGCGATCCAGCGCACGGTCGAGCACCGCGAGGTGTTTCACGACGAAATGCTGCACGTCATGCGCCAGATCATGCGCGGCGAGCTGACGCCGGCGCAGATCGCGGGATTCATCGTCGGGCTGCGGGTCAAGAAGGAGACGATCGGCGAGATCACCGCGGCGGCGCAGGTGATGCGCGAATTCGCCACCCGCGTACCGGTTAAGCACCCCGAGCAGGTGCTCGACGTGGTCGGCACCGGGGGTGATGCGGCGCGCACCTTCAACATCTCGACCGCGGCGACCTTCGTCTGCGCGGCCGCCGGCGCCAAGGTGGCAAAGCACGGCAACCGCGCAATTTCCGGCTCGACCGGCAGCGCCGACGTGCTCGAGGCGCTCGGCGCGACGCTTGAACTCAGCCCGGAGCAGATCGCGCGCTCGGTCGACGAGATCGGCGTCGGGTTCATGTTCGCGCCGTCGCACCATCCGGCGATGAAGCATGCTGCGCCGGTCAGGAAGGAGCTCGGCGTGCGCACGATCTTCAACATCCTCGGCCCGCTGACGAACCCCGCGGGGGCGCAACGCCAGCTGCTTGGCGTGTTCCACCCCGACCTGGTCGGCATCCAGGTGCGCGTGCTGCAGCGGCTCGGCTCGAAGCACGTCATGGTGGTCTACGGCCTGGACGGCATGGACGAGCTGTCGATTTCCGGCGAGACCCACGTCGGCGAGCTGCTCGACGGCGAAGTGCACGAGTACCTGATCCACCCCTCGAAGCTCGGGCTCGAGCTGTACGACCGGCGTGCGATCCAGGTGAACACGGTCGAGGAATCGAAGGCCATGATCCTCGCGGTGCTCGACAACCAGCCCGGCCCGGCGCTAAACATCGTGCTGCTGAACGCCGGCGCGGCGATCTACGTCGCAGGCAAGGCCAAGACGATCGAAGCCGGGATCGAGAAAGCGCGCGAGGTGATCGCCAAGGGCGCCGCGAAGGAAACGCTCGAGCGCTTCGTCGCGTTCACGAATCGGGCGAAGGCCTAAGGCTGTTGTGGGCGCGCGACGACCGGCCCGGTCGCCGGAAATGCTCGCTCTCGCCGCGCAGGCCGAGGCGGCGCTGCGCGAGGGCGCGCCCGAGCGGGCGGCGCAGGCCTACCGCGCGCTGGTCGAAATCGCGCCCGGCGACGTCGCCGCGTGGTATGCGCTCGCGACGATCGCGCTGGGGGCCGGCCGGCCGGACCGCGCGCTCGAGCCGATCGCGCGCGCGGTCGCGCTCGATCGCAAGGGCGCCCCGCTGCACGCGCTGCACGCGGTGGCCCTGGCCGAGCTCGGGCGCCACGCCGAGGCCGAGGTCGCCGCGCGCCGCGCGGTGAAGCTCGGGCCCGCCGATGCCGGCGCGCACTACAACCTTGGCAAGATTCTGTTGATCCTCGGCCGCATCGACGAGTCGATCGGCGAATGCCAGCGCAGCATCGCGCTCGATGGCGAAAGACCCGGCGCCTACTTCAACCTCGCGCTGGCGCTCGATCGGCGCGGCGACTTCGAGGCCGCGTGGGGCGCCGTCGAGCGCGGGCTGAACGTCGCCGCCGACGATCCCTGGCTGCTGAGCTGGAAAGCGATCGCCATCGAGCGGCGCGAGGGCGCCTCGGCCGCCGTGGCGTTCCTGCGCGCGCAGCTCGAGCGCCTGCCGGACCTGGACGCGCTGCATTTCTCGCTCTACAGCCGCTTGCTGGGCCTGGGGCAGTGGAGCGAAGCCTGGCCCGAGCTGTTGTGGCGCAGCCAGCGGCGGCTCGGCCGGCGTCCCGCGGCCGACGAGTACCGGTCCCGCCGGCTGCCGGCGCGGCTC
>Ga0210060_1000192_pt1 | contig 31900 bp, 28 predicted proteins | sample Joice_CattailNLB_FD_184871 | JGI IMG/M metagenome (GOLD analysis project Ga0210060, IMG submission 184871) | Wetland microbial communities from San Francisco Bay, California, USA, that impact long-term carbon sequestration - Joice_CattailNLB_D2... | ecosystem: Environmental > Aquatic > Marine >...
GCGACAATAATCCGCCAGACGGTGGCCGAGGGTCGGACCGACCCGCCTGTTCACAGGGGGCCCGCGGCCTCGAAGAGTCTCAGGCCATCGCGTGCCAGATGGGAGCCGTCGATCGTCCGCCCGGCCGAGCTGATCGCCTCCATTGCGCGTAGCAACAGGGCACCGGGGGGCAGAGTCCTGGAGAGTCCGCCTGTCGAGCCCACGGCGATGAGGCACTCTCGGCTGCGCGACAGAGCGACGTTGAGAAGTCTGGGCAGATCGGGGTTCCGCTGCTCGTTCAGGAACCAGCTGCCTCCCGGGGGCGCGTCCACCGTGTCCAGTATGACGGCCGTCTTCTCCCGGCCCTGGAACCGGTGGATCGTGGCGATCTCGAGGCCCGACGGAGCCGCCCGGCCGAGGCGTGAGTTGACCTGCCGGTGGATCAGGCGCGCCTGCAGCCGATAGGGGGTGACCACGCCCACGTCCGTCACCCCCCGTCGCTGCAGGAGCTCGAGCAGCTTCACGAGAACTTCCACGTGAACGGCGTTGGAGCGGGATCCCTCGGACCGCTCGACCCGGGGAGTGAGCGACTCCGTGTCCACCAGGACGAGCGGCGGGATAGTGGATGCGCGGCGAGTCACGGCCGAAGCGTCGGTCAACCGGCCACCGTAGAACAGCTCGCTGACCAGCGCCCGAATGTGGGGCGCCATCCGGTACTGCTCGGTCAGCATCGCGCACAGGTCATCCCGCGGGTCGGGAAGCTCCCTTCCCCCTCCCGGATCGATCGAGCCCGATTGCCGGAAGATGTCGCGGCTCAGCCACCGGGACGCCGCGACCCCCCTGGAGAGGACCACGGCGGGCAGCTGCTGGAAGTCACCCACCGCGATGACCCTCTCGGACGCGAGGCACGCACCCGAGAACAGGTAGGGCAAGGGTGCGGTGCTGGCCTCGTCTACGAAGAGGGACTCGAATCGGAGACCCCACAGGTCATCTCTCAGTGTCAGCCTGGCAAACGTGGTGAGGACGACATCCGCCTGAGCCAGAGCCCGGGCTCCAGCTCGCTGAAGCTCGGCTGCCAGGTGCCCGACCCTGGCCAGCGCGCCCGGCGAAGCGCCCCCGCTACGCGCCCTCGCGAGCACGGCGCCGTAGCGGTGACCGAGAGCCGGGTCCGAAGTCCGGGACCGCACGATGCCGAACTCCGCTTCCAGCTCCTCGAACATGCGCGTCAGCCGCCCGGGGTCGCGATCTTCTCTCCGCTGGACGACCGCGTCGAGCGACAGGTCGGCGTCTCCCGAAGCACTGTGGCCGGCTCCGACACGGACGATTCGTCCATTCGCCAGCGCCTCCGGCCCCATCGACCCGGCGACCCGTCGCGCCGCCTCGTCGACCGCCACGTTCGTCGTCGCGAGGACCAGCACTTTCCCCTCGTCCGCCAGCGCCCGCACCGCCTGGCCCAGCAGAAGAGTCTTGCCGGTGCCCGGAGGGCCCCACACCAACTGGGTTCGACTCCCGAGAATGCGCTTCAGGGCCGCGACCTGACAGTCGTTGAGTCCTTCGATCAGGGATTGGGAGACGGGTCGAGTCCCCGTGTCGGGAAACCGGCCGCCGAACAGCCGAAGGGCCGTGTCCGTGTGGTAGGACGACGGCTCCGAGCCGATGTGTGACAGGCGGGAGTCGAGCGCGCTCAGGAGCCAGGTGGGGTCGAAGCGTAGCTCCGCGGGCCCGGCCAGGCGCCCCAGGAATTCCTGCACGTTGACGCGCAGCCCCCTGTTCCCCGGATCCCACCGCGTCACGAAGCCGAGCGACTCCCCCGCCTCGCACGCAACCCGGACTGCGTCGTCGGCCCGGATGACGTACCTTCCGGGCGCGAGGGTCCAATCGTACGTGAAACCCGTCGAATCGGCGTCGACCTCGTGGCCCCCGGAGGCCTCGACGGCCTGGGCGACACCCCGACGGACCAGGTCGTCCTGGATCGCGAGGATCTCTTCGTCGATGGCCTGCTGGAAGCCTTCGAGGAAGACTTCCATCCCGGCCGGCCGCTGCGGAACGCTCATCAGCCGGACAAGGTCGGGCCGTCGGACCTCCCGCGCCACGGGGTGGCCGGCCCGAATCGCTGTCCATGACGTCGGCGGAGGAAGAGAACGTGAGCTCAGGGAGCTTTCTCGAGGACGCCGCGCGCGCCGCGCGCTGGATCGAGTCCTATCGAAATGGTGTCGGCGACCTGCCGGTCCTTCCCCGCGTGCGGCCGGGAGACGTCTCGGGGGGACTCGGCACGGTACCGCCCGAGGCTCCGGCAAGCCTGGCCGCGGTTCTCGCCGACCTCGACGAGATCATCGTTCCGGGTCTCACTCACTGGAATCACCCCGGCTTCTTCGCATATTTCTGCAGCTCCACCACCGATGCGGGTGTGCTGGCCGAGTTTCTCGCCGCGGAGCTGAATCAGAACGCGATGTTGTGGCGGACCTCGCCAGCCGGCACCGAACTGGAACGGCGGATGGTGGAGTGGGTCCGTCGCTTCGTGGAGCTTCCCGACTCGTTCAGCGGTCTGATCCTGGACACCGCTTCCACCAGCTCGTTCACTGCCCTCCTGGCGGCACGCGAGCGGGCGGTGCCCGGCGTGCGCGCGCGGGGGCTGTCCGGGCGAGGCGACCTCGGTCCCTGCACGCTGTACGTATCCGAAGAAGCGCACAGCTCGCTGGACAAGGCCGCCGCAGCCGCCGGATTGGGCCTCGATCAGGTGCGGAAAGTGCCCGTGGACTCGCGGCTCCGCATGATACCTGATGCGCTCGACGAGGCCATCACCGTCGATCGGCGTAACGGGCTGACCCCCGTGATGGTGTGCGCCACGATAGGAACGACGTCGACGACCAGTGTAGATCCGGTGCGGGAGGTGGCGGACATCTGCGATCGGCTGGGCGTGTGGCTCCACGTGGACGCCGCGTACGCGGGTCCTGCGGCGGCGCTAGCCGAGAAGAGTCAGGAATTCGAGGGGTGGGAGCGTGCCGACTCGATCGTGCTGAACCCTCACAAGTGGATGTCCGTTCCGATCGACTGTTCTGTCCTCCTGTACCGGGACGAGGAGGCCATGCGCCAGCCTCTGTCGCTGACGCCGGAGTACCTCAGCAGCGAGGAAGACGGCCGGGATCTGATGGACATCGGGCTGTCGCTCGGTCGGCGCTTTCGGGCGCTCAAGCTCTGGTTTCAGTTTCGCATGGAGGGCACGGAAGCGATTCGCGCCAGGCTGCGTTCTCACATCCAGCTGGCGGACCGGCTGGCGGACTGGATCGAGGAAGACGGGAGATTCGAGCTGGCCGCCCCGCACCCGTTCTCTCTCGTGGTGTTCCGGGCACTGCCACCCAGCGGTGCCGATCCGGATGATTGGAACCGTCGCCTGCTGACGGCGGTAAACCGTCGAGGCCCGGTGTTCCTGTCCCATACCACCGTCGGAGGTCGGTACGTGATCCGCCTGGCCGTCGGAAGCGCCCGGGGAACCGAACAGGCCGTGCGTGAGGCCTGGCGACTGCTCGGAGAGGAATACGATCGCATGGAGAAAGGCGTGACATGATTGAGATCGGCGACGTGGCACCGGACTTTTCGCTGCCCTCGGACGGCGGAGACACGGTCCGACTCAGTGACCTGCGAGGCAGGCGGGTCGTACTGTATTTCTACCCCAAGGACGACACGAGCGGTTGCACGAAAGAGGCATGCGGTTTTCGGGACGCACTGCCCGTGATCCGGGAGCTGAACGCCACGGTCCTCGGGGTCAGCCCGGATCCGGTGCAGTCTCACCAGCGCTTCCGCGACAAGTACGGCCTGAACTTCCCGCTTCTCGCGGACGAGGATCATCAGGTCGCCGAGGCCTACGGCGCCTGGGGAAAGAAGAAGTTGTACGGAAGGGAGTACGAGGGAATCCTGAGGTCTACGTTCGTGATCGGCGAGGACGGTCGGATCGAGAAGGCATACCGGAAGGTGAGGCCGGCAGAGCACGCGGACGAGGTCGTCGCGGAGCTCGGCGGATGACCGCCCGACCTCCTCTGACAGGGATGCTCCTCACGGCTCTCGCGACGGCGCTGGTCGCCGCCGCACCCGCCAGGGCTCAGGACGCAGCCGAGGCGATGCTCCGGGTGCCCGGACAGCAGTCGACGATCCTCGAGCGGGCCGACCGCGCCCGGGTGAAGGGAGACCCGGAAGCCCCGATTCGAATCGTGGAGATCTCCGACTTCGAGTGCCCCTTCTGCGCGAGATTCTATGCCGAAACCTACAAGGCGCTCGACAGCATCTACGTGCGTTCGGGCACCGCCCGGTACTTGTGGATCTCCTTTCCGAACTCGGCTCACCCGCGTGCCTGGCCGGCCATCGAGGCCGCGTTCTGCGCCGGCGCCGCAGGCCGCTTCTGGGAGATGCACGATGTTCTGTTCGAGCGCCGGGAGGAGTGGTCGAAGGCCCCGGATCCGAACGCGCTTTTCCGCTCGTGGGCAGAGGGTATCGGAATCGACGGCGAGTCCTTCGCCGCCTGTCTGCTCAACGACCAGACCGCGCCGCTCCAGGTGAGGGACTACGAGTCGGCCATCGCGGCCGGTGTCGGCAGCACGCCGTTCTTCGTCATCGGCGACAGCGTGGCGATCCGCGGGGCGGTTCCGCTGGAGACTTTCCGCTCGGCCGTCGACAGTGTTCTGGTCGTTCGGGGGCTCGACGTCCCCTGAAATCCTGTCAGCGCTCTCCGGCCGACAGTCTCCGAAACACGAGCCGCATTCCCTCGATCGCCGCCGACGCCGTGCGGGCCGCATCCTCGAAGCGCAGCGACAGCTCGCGCTCGCCCGTACCGGCAAGCGGAATCTCCACTGTGAAGTGCACGGACACCCCGGCCGGCCTCACCTCGGCGGTGCGGTCGGCCCACCCGTCCTCCGAAGCGTCCAGCGCACCTTCGATGTGCACTTCGACCACGTCGCACGCCCCCCCCACCTCCTGGGCCATCACCGCAAGACGCCGGGCCAGCGACTCGTTGGACTCCGGATCGGAGCGCCGCTCGTCCATCCACAGGGTGGGAGGCGCGACATCGAGGGCCAGATATCCCAGGTGCACGTCCGGGTGGAATCCCAGCCCCGGGACGGGACCCTCCGGGGCGGCCGCCGCGTCCCCGAACGGCTCGTCCTCCGCCTCCCACTCGAGATAGGACAGCAGGCCCTCCGGCCCGATCGCAGCCGCCGCGACCGCAATCTCGTCGAGCGACAACTCGACCAGCGCGGATGGGGCGTGCAATGCGTCGATCGCGCCTGATTCCATGATGTCCAGCTCGGACTGGTCGTACGCCAGGCATCGGAAGAACCAGGACGAGGGCTCCTGCCGACCCTCGAATTCGTCCCTCACCCCGAGGCCCGCGCCCCGCAGGGCGCTGAGCAGGTTGTAGGCGATCTGATGGCGGGTGAAGTTGGGCACCGTCTACTCCTCGAGACCGATCATGATATGCGCCCACGGCGTACCTGGAAGCATCAGCCACGGCAAGTTGCCGGCCGGCCGGCCCGGCAGGCCCAGGTCCTCCAGCGTCGCACCGGGAACGTACACCACAACGAGCCTGCGCGCCCCCTCGAGATCCCCCGCGTCACCGTCCGCCGTGATCGAATAGAGCGCCGCCCGTTCCGGCATCGTGAGCGTCCCTGCCTCCAGTGCCGCGTAGCGCGCATCCATAACCTCGGCCCGCCCCTTGCCCTCCGCACGCATTCGCCGTCCGAGGGCCATGAAATCGTCGAGACTTCGATGGTAGCAAGCCACGTGGAACCCGTCGACTTCCGGATCGTCGGCGAGACAGATCAGGGAGTTCTTGCCCTGGCGCAACACGGACAGAGGATCCGATTCGCGCGCCTCGCGGCCGTATCCGAGGACCGTCGCGTCCGCACGCATCGATTCCGGGGCTGCCAGAACGGCCTGCCGGATCTGCGCGTCGAGGTCCGGCGCGGCCGGCTCCTGGGCCGGACAGACCGACGCGGTCAGTTGAATGAGCAGGAACGGTGCAATCGCTCGAATCCACATCTCGTTGGCCTCCACTTGTCACTTTGTCCCGCGGTGGGATAGGTTGGCCCGGCCGGATGCGTCAGCCGGGCCGCGCGACCCCGGTCGAAGGGCGCGCGATCCTCAGAAAGGTACGACAATCAGCGCCTTCTCTGCACATCGACCCCTTCCCCCGGATGCGGGACGGCTTGTCCCGGCGGCTCTTCCCTGCGGCACGCTTCTCGCTATCCTGCGGGAGACTCGTGCTCACGTGAGCCGGCGACGTCGACGCAAGAACTTCCACCGTCGGCGACCGATGTGGCCGGACGTAGCGGCCGCCAGGTTTGAACCCTACACGAGAGTGAACAACCCATGCGAATAGCTGTCCCGAAGGAGCATACGCCGCTCGATCGGCGCGTGGCCATGTCCCCGCAGGCGATCAAGCGTCTCGATTCGGACGAGATCCAGTTCGTCGTCGAGAGTGGGGCCGGCCTCGGAGCCTCCTTCACCGACGACGAGTACCGCGATGCCGGAGCCCAGATCGCCGGTGATCCGCAGTCCCTGTTCGAGGGGGCCGACGTGGTCATGAAGGTCAACGGCCCCGTTCTGCGCGAAGACGGAACCGACGAGCTCGAGCTGATACCGGCCGGTGCTCTCTTCATCGCCCAGATGAGGCCGCACGAGAACGCCGAGGTCCTGAAGCGGCTGGCGGATCGCGGCGTGACCTCGTTCTCGATGGAACTGATGCCGCGCACGACCCTCGCTCAGCGCATGGACTGCCTCTCGGCCTTCAGCACGGTCGCGGGCTACATGGCCGTGATCCGAGGCGCACAGGCGGCCAGCAAATTCTTCCCCATGCTGACGACCGCCGCCGGGACGATTCCGCCGGCGAACGTCTTCGTGATCGGCGCGGGAGTCGCCGGTCTGCAGGCCATCGCGACGGCCCGCCGCCTCGGCGCCGTCGTGGAGGGCTTCGACATCCGGCCCGAGACCAAGGAGCAGGTTCAGAGTCTCGGGGCGACGTTCGTCGAGTGGGAACACGCCACCGAGGACATGCAGACCGAGGGAGGATACGCGAAGGAGGTCTCGGCCGACGAGGAGCAGCGTGAAAGGGACCTCCTGGCCGCTCACATAGCGAAGTCCGACGTGGTCATCACGACGGCCCTCGTTCCGGGCAGGCCGGCGCCGAAGCTCATCTCGGAGGACATGGTCAAGGGGATGCGCCCCGGGTCGGTGATCGTCGATCTCGCCGCCGAAACGGGTGGCAACTGCGAACTGACCGTCAAGGGAGAGAACGTCGAGCGTCACGGCGTGCTCATCCTCGGACAGACGGATCTCGCGGCTTCGCTGCCGGTTCACGGCAGCCTGATGTACAGCCGCATTCTGTCAGTCCTCCTGCAGCACGTCCTGGACTCCGATGGAAAGCTGGTCATCGACCTCGATGACGAGATCACGACCGCGATCGCGGTCACGCACGACGGGAATGTGAGGTATCAGCAATGACCGGTACGATTCTCATCAGCGTGTACGTCTTCGTGCTGGCGATGTTCGTCGGCTTCGAGGTCATCACGAAGGTCCCGCCAACGCTGCATACGCCACTGATGTCAGGCTCCAACGCCATCTCCGGCATATCGATCGTCGGGGCGCTGGTGATAGCGGGAATGGGCGAGGGAACGATGTTCGACATCATCGGCGTGATAGCGGTGGCTGCCGCGACGATCAACGTCGTGGGCGGATTCATGGTCACCGACCGGATGCTGCAGATGTTCCGGCGGGACACCGACACGAACTAGCGAAAACCGAGGCAGATAGATGGAAACCAGAGTCCTCATCATGCAGCTCGCCTACCTGCTCTCGGCGGTGCTGTTCATATTCGGGCTGAAGCGCCTCAGCCACCCCGACACCGCGCGAGGCGGTAACCGTCTCGCGGCCGTCGGCATGCTGCTCGCGATCGTGGCCACGCTCGGCGGCGGGCAGATACTCACCTGGCAGTGGATCATCGCCGGACTGCTGATCGGAGGGATCAGCGGCGGCTTCATGGCCCGCCTCGTGAAGATGACCGCCATGCCCCAGATGGTGGGCATGTTCAACGGATTCGGAGGTCTGGCCTCCGGCCTGGTCGCGGCCGCGGAGTTCCTGCGCTACTCCCTCGGAGTGGCGGGCACCGCCGACGTGCCCCTCGACGGATCGATCTCGATCATGCTCGGCACGCTCATCGGCGCGGTGACGTTCTCGGGCAGCATGGTCGCGTTCGGGAAGCTCCAGGGCATCGTCACCGAGAAAGCGGTGAAGTTCAAGGGACAGCAGTTCCTGAACGCGAGCCTGTTCCTGGGGATCATCGCCGTCATGGTCTACCTCGTCCTCATGACTCCCGGGGCGATCGTGGCCTCGAATCCGGGCACCGTCGACCTCCTGTACTACGTCCTGTGGGTCGCGGCCATGCTGCTGGGGGTCTTGCTCGTGATCCCGATCGGCGGGGCCGACATGCCGGTCGTGGTCTCCCTGTTGAACTCGTACTCGGGCCTCGCGGCGTCGGCCGCCGGCTTCGTGCTCAGCAACAACGCCCTGATCATCTCGGGAGCGCTCGTCGGCGCGTCCGGCCTGATCCTCACCCGGATCATGTGCAAGGCGATGAACCGGTCTCTGGCCAACGTCATCTTCGGCACGTTCGGCCAGACGACGGGCAAGGTGCTCGTCAAGGGCGAGAAGCGGACGATGGCCGACGTGAACGACGTTCAGCCGGATGACGTGGCGATGCTGCTGGCGTATGCCAAGCAGGTGGTGATCGTTCCCGGCTACGGTCTCGCGGTGGCGCAGGCTCAACACAAGCTGCGCGAGCTGTGTGACAACCTGGAACACCGTGGGGTGAACGTGAAGTACGTCGTCCACCCCGTGGCGGGCCGCATGCCCGGTCACATGAACGTGCTGCTCGCCGAGGCCAACGTGCCGTACAACCAGCTGTACGAGCCGGAGGACGTGAACCCGGACATCGCGAACGTGGACGCGTGCCTCGTGGTGGGCGCCAACGACGTGGTGAATCCCGCCGCCCGGGACGAGCCGTCCAGCGACCTGTACGGCATGCCGATCATCGAGGTGGACCGCGCCAAGCACTGCGTGGTCATGAAGCGCAGCCTCAATCCGGGTTTCGCCGGCGTCGACAACGAGCTGTTCTATCTCCGGAACACCATGATGCTGTTCGGCGACGCGGCCGACTCGATCGGACGGATCCTCGAAGAGGTGAAGCAGTTGTAGATGCACCGGCCGGCCCGCCGCTCCTGCGCGGCGGGCCGGCATGGTGGCGGCACCGTGTTCCTCCTGCCTATACTTATACGTTCTTGTTCGACGCAGTTCGAGACGAGCCGCCGCCGTTGCTGCGGGCCCTTCCGAGGTGCCCGGAAGCGACGGCCTGAACCTCCATGGTGAGAGAATACGATGAGACGACGTCCCCTTCGCGCGCTGGTGCCGGTGGCTCTGCTGACACTCGTCCTGACCGCCGCCTGCGGCAGCGACGATCCCGTGAACCCGCCGGTCGAGACCGACCTGTCGGGAACTTACACGCTGGTATCGGTCACCCAGGCAGGCGTCACGCTAACGCCCGCCGAGGGCGCGACCGGCACCCTGACGTTGACCAAGACCACGTACGCGATCGATCTGACGATCCCGAGCCCGGCCGGCCCGGTCAACACCGTGGACAACGGCACGTACCAGACGGACGGCAACACCTGGACGCAGGAGTCGGCCAACGCGGGAGGATTCCAGGGCGTGGGCACGTTCACGCTCGTGAGCGGCACTCTCACGGTCGACGTGACGACCGCCGGTGTCCAGGTCGTGACCGTGTGGAGCCAGACCAGCTGAACCTGCGCGGGTGTACCGCGGGAGTTTCACCAGCGTGGCTCGATCGATGCTGATCCGGAAGTGCGTGCGGTTCACGATGGCCGCCGCCTGTCTCCTGACGGCGGCGCCGGGCCTGCAGGCGCAGGTGACCGGCGGCGCGATCGAAGGCATCGTGCGCTCGGCGGAGGACAGCCTCCCGGTAAGCCAGGCGACCGTCCGGATCGAGCGCACGCCGCTGGGCGTGCTCACGGACGAGGGCGGGTCCTTTCGCCTCGCTCGCCTGGCCCCCGGCACCTATTCGCTGCAGGTCACCGCTCCGGGATTCGCGGCCGCCAGCCGGGCTGGCGTGGTGGTCGGTGACGGAGAAACCACCCTGCTGGACGTGTACGTCAGTCCCTCCGTGATCAGCGTGCCGGGACTGGTGGTCACGGCGAGTCGAAGCCGCGAGAACCCCGACGAGTCGCCGGTCAGCGTGTCCGTGTTGGACGGACAGGAGATCCAGCAGCGAAACGTGAATAACGTGGGCGAGGCGTTGCCCTTCGCCCAGGGCGTGGTCGCCAACGCCGGCCAGCTGGACATTCGCGGGGCTTCCGGACTCTCACGTGGGGTCGGAAGCCGGGTCCTGGTCCTGATGGACGGCCATCGCATGTTGAAGGGCGTCGGCTCCGAGGCCGATTTCGAAGCGCTTCCGCTGATGGACGTCGAGCGCGTCGAGGTGGTCAAGGGCCCGCACTCGTCCCTGTATGGCACCGGAGCGCTCGGGGGCGTCGTGAACGTCATCACGGCTGTGCCCTCGGAGACGCCCGAAACGGTCGTGCGCGGCTACTTCGGCGCGTACGACACTCCATCCCGCTTTCGCTTCACGGACGAGGCCCTGAGCACGGCCGGGATCGGGATTCAGCACTCGCGCCGCATCCGCGGAGTCGGCACGACGCTGTTTCTCGGCGCGGACGGCTCCGACGGCTTTCGGGAGAACGGCGGCTACTCGCGCTGGCAGGGCCGCGTGAAGACGGTGTTCGGTCCGGACTCGGAGCGGCCACTCGATGCGTTCGTCGACTGGACGCAACGAGATGCTGACCAGTTCTACACGTGGCTCTCCAAGGATCAGCCGCTGGAAGTGGACCCGGTGGAGTTCGGCGACTGGCTCAGGGAGACGGATGTGACGGTCGGGGCCACGCTGCGACCCGTGATGACCCAGAGCACCTCTCTCCAGATCAGGCCGATCTTCGACTACAACGCGGTGCAGAACCACTTCCACGACGGCGACGACAGCCACCACAGCTCCCGCCTTGCCGCCGACGCACAGCTGGACCTGGCACCATCGCTCAGGCACGCCGTGACCACTGGCGTCGAGGCTTCGTGGACGGACGTGACGTCGACGATCCTCGTGGTCGATCCGTCCATCATCGATCTGGGCGGATACGCACAGGACGAGATTCAGCTCTCGGATCGCTGGCGCGCCGTGGCGGGCCTGCGTCTCGACTACCACGGGGCGACCTCCGCGGAGTCCGACCTCGTGGCCAGCCCACGGCTCGGAGTGGTCTATCTTCCCTCGAACCCGGTGAGCCTGCGGGCGTCGGTCAGCCGCGGATACCGCGCGCCGAGTGCGGCGGAGCAGTACACGGCGACCACACAGTTCGGATTCAAGGTCGTGCCCAACCTCGATCTGACGGGTGAGAGGTCGTGGTCGGCGGAGGTCGGGACCACGGCACGGGTCGGCCGCTGGCTCCGACTGGACGGCGCCCTCTTCTACAGCGACTTCGACGACCTGATCGAGCCGTCACCGGTCCCGAGCCAACTGTTCACCTTCCAGTTCCAGAACGTGTCACGCGCCCGCGTCGCGGGTCTCGATGTCGGTGCCGAAGTCGGCCTGTACCGGGACAAGCTCGCGTTCAAGGCCAACTATCTCTTTCTGGACTCCGAGGACAAGAGCACGGGAAACCCCCTCCCCTACCGGTCACCTCACAACCTCACCCTGACGGTGTCGGCCTTTCGTGACCTGATCGCGGTCGACTACCTGTTTCGCAGCGAGGTGGAGGCCGTTCTCGCCTATCCACTCGACCCCAGGGGGTCGATCTCGGTTGTCGATCTGCGCCTCGCTTACCGGATCGGGAACTGGGTCGTGATGGGCAAGGTCGCCAACCTCCTGCAGAGCGAGTACGTGGACATCCAGGAACGCAATCCAGGCGCCAGCCGCCTGTTCCGCCTCACCGTCATGCCGAGCTTCTAGCGGCAGGGCGGACGGGATGAAGGCACTTTCGACCCGATCGCTCGGATCGGGGCCAGAATGGATACATGACCATGTCCAATTCGGAACCGAAGCCACCCCGTGAAAAGGTACATGCCAGCGAGCAGGAAGCGCGCCGCGTAGCGGAGGCCGCCCGCCAGAAGAAGTGGGACAAGGCGACCTTCGTACGCGACCTTTTCCTGGGCCACTTCAGGCTCGATCTCATCGACCCGTACCCCGACCCGGACGAGTTCATCGGCGAACGCTGCCGTTCCTTCCTCGCCGAGCTGACTCCCTTCCTGCGCACGATCGATTCCGAGGAAATCGATCGAAATCGGAAGATCCCACCCCGCGTCATCGATGAGCTGCGGCGCATGGGAGCGTTCGGGATGAAGATCCCCGAGGAATACGGCGGCCTGGGATTCGGTCAGACCGAGTACAACCAGGTCATGGCCACCCTCGGCAGCGTCGACGGCAGCCTCGTCGCCCTGCTCTCCGCACACCAGTCCATCGGGGTCCCGCAGCCGCTGAAGATGTTCGGCACACCCGAGCAGAAGCAGCGCTACCTTCCGCGCCTCGCGGCCGGCGCGATATCGGCGTTCGCCCTGACCGAGGAGGACGTGGGGTCCGATCCCGCGCGGCTCAGCACCACCGCGGCCAGGAGTGCCGACGGGACTCACTACGTGCTGAACGGAGACAAGCTCTGGACTACGAACGGGACGATAGCGGAACTGCTCGTGGTCATGGCTCGGGACCCCGAATCGCGGAAGATCTCGGCCTTCATCATCGAGACGAACTGGGACGGGGTCGAGATCACCGAGCGCAACCACTTCATGGGCATCGGCGGAATAGAGAACGCCAATTTCCGATTCACCGACGTGCGAGTCCCGGCGGAGAATCTGCTGTGGGAAGAGGGCAGAGGACTCAAGCTCGCCCTGATCACGCTGAACACGGGACGACTGTCGATTCCCGCCGTTGCCGTCGGGAGCGGAAAGACGGCGCTCCGCTTCATGCGGGAGTGGGGAGCGGAGCGGGTGCAGTGGGGTCAGCCGGTCGGACGGCACGAGGCCGTCGCCCAGAAGATCGCCTTCGCCGCCGCGGAGACGCTGGCCATGGAGGCCGTGGCCGAGCTGTCGGCCCTGATGGTGGATCAGGGGGACTTCGACATCCGTCTCGAGGCAGCCCTGGCGAAGCTCTACAACACGGAGATGGGCTGGAAGATACTCGACGAGATGGTGCAGACGCTGGGAGGCAGGGGATACGAGCGGGCCGACTCGCTCCGGGCCCGGGGAGAGAAGCCCGTCCCGGCCGAGCGCATGATGCGCGACTTCAGGATCAATCGGATCTTCGAGGGCTCCAGCGAGATCATGCGCCTGTTCATCGCGCGCGAGGCGGTCGATCGGCATCTCCAGGTCGCCGGTCCGCTGGTCGAGGGCGATCTCGGCGTCGCCGGCAAGCTGAAGCTCCTCCCGCGGGTGATCGCCTTCTACGCCACCTGGTATCCGCGGCTGTGGTTCCCGCGGTTCGGGGGCTACGGCAGGTTCGGCCCCCTCTCCGGACACCTTCGCTTCGTGGACCGGAGCTCACGCCGCCTGGCGCGCACCCTGTTTCACCTGATGATGCGCCACGGAGCGGGGCTGCAACGCAGACAGATGCTGCTGTTCCGGGCAGTCGACGTCGCGACGATCCTGTTCGCCGTCGCCGCCGTGGTCACACGCACCCAGATGCTCGTCCGCACGGGCAGGCCGAATGCCGACCGGGCGGTCGAGCTGGCGGACCTGTACTGTCGATCGGCCCGCCGTCGAGTCCGGTCCCTGTTCAATGACATCGGGTCGAATGACGACGTCGCCATGTACCGTGAGGCGAGACGGGTGCTGGACGGCGACTTCGAGTGGATGGAGGAAGGGATCGTCGGGCTGCAGGAGGTCGGTTTGCCGGGAGACGCCGCGACGGATTGAGACGACCGCTCAGGCGCGGACGCGGAGCACGACCTTGCCTGCGTTCTGGTTGTCCTCCATGTAGGCGTGCGCCTGGGCGGCCTCCTGGAGGTCGAACACCCGGTCCACGACGGGGAACAGCTCTCCGGACTCGAAGCGAGGAAGCAGGTCGGCTCTCGCTCGCCTCGCCAGCTCGCTCTTTTCCTCATCATCGCGCGATCGCATCACGGTGCCGATCACGTGCAGTCGCCGCCGGAGCAGTACCCCGAGGTTCAGCTGGGCCATGGTGCCTCCCACGAGCCCCACGAGCACGATGCGCCCGCGCGTGCGAAGGCTGGCGATGTTGTCCGTCCAGTACGTGGCTCCCACCAGGTCCAGAATGAGGTCGACCCCCTTCCCGTCGGTCTCGCGCCGAACCACGTCCCGGAACGACTTTCGCCGGTAATCGATGGCAACGTCCAGCGAGAGGCCGCGTTCGTCCAGCGCCTCGAGCTTCCCTGCGGAAGCCGTGCCGAACACCCTCGCGGCACCGAACGCCCTCGCGACCTGGATCGCGGCGGTACCGACTCCGCTGCCCGCGGCGTGGATCAGGACTGTTTCGCCCGGCCGGAGTCCGCCCTGCAGGACGAGCGCGTCGTACGCTGTGCAGAACGCCTCGGGAACGGCAGCCGACTCCACGAACTTGAGGCCCCTCGGCATCGGCACGATGTGCCTCGCGTCGGTCACCAGCATCTCCGCGTAGCCGCCGCCCCCGACCAGACCCATCACCCAGGAGCCGACGGTCGACTCGTCCACGCCCGTTCCGACACCTTCCACGACACCTGAGAATTCGAGTCCCGGAATGTCGGGAGGGGCACCCGGAGGGGCAGGATAGGCCCCGCGGCGCTGGAGCAGATCCGCCCGGTTGAGGGCCGTTCCGTAAACCTCGACACGCACCTGGCCGGGACCCGGGGCCGGCGCCTCCAGGTCCACCAGCTCCAGGACGTCCGGCTCTCCCGGACGAATGATGCGTATCGCCTTCATTCGATGATCCCTCCCGAATCTGTGTCTACCGGGCGAGGCCGAGATGGGTCCATGCCCGGCCCTGCTTGACCTGAGCCGACTTTGTGTCCCAACGTGCGGCCGGCAGCGATCGAGAACCCGCGCACGGAGGTCGGCCGGATGTCCGTCCATACGACGGCTTGCCCCAGGAACTGCTACAGCACGTGCGGCATGCGGGTGCACGTGGAAGACGGCAGGATCCGGCGCATCGAGCCCCATCCGGGAAACCGGGCCACTCCCGAGGGGGTGTGCCTGAAGGGCTTGAGCTACGTCGAGCGGATCCGGTCCCGCGACCGCATTCTCGAACCGCTGAGGCGGACCTCCAGGGGAACGCACGAGCCGATCGGCTGGGACGAGGCCCTGGACGAGATCGCGCACCACCTGACTCGGATCCGCGAGTCACCCGGGCCACAGAGCCTGCTGTACTATGCGGGCAGCGGAACGAAGGGCCTGCTCAACGGGACCGGTCTCGAGCTGTGGCGCCTGTACGGCGGCTGCACGACCACGTACGGCGACCTGTGCTGGCCTGCCGGACTCGAGGCCACGAGGCTCACGCTCGGCGACAATCGCCACAGCGTGCCGTGGGACATCGCCCGCGCCCGACTCATCCTGATGTGGGGCAAGAACGCGGCGGAGACCAACATTCACCAGATGCCGTTCATTCAGGAAGCGAGAGAAGCCGGCGGACGTCTCGTCGTGATCGATCCGCGACGCACCGAGAGCACCGAATCCGCCGACCTGTGGATCCGCCCGAGGCCTGGAAGCGATGGCGCCCTGGCGCTCGCCGTGGCCGGTGAGATCATCCGATCGGGAGGTGTGGACGAGGCCTTCGTGCGCGAGCGCGTGAGCGGGTTCGAGGAATTCTCGCATCTCGCGCTCGAGGCTTCCATCGACTGGGCGGCCGACGTCACGGATGTGCCGTCCGAGCAGCTCCGCACCATGGCGCGTTGGATCGCAACCACCCGGCCGATGACCATTACGGCCGGTTACGGCATGCAACGGTACACGAACGCGGGACAGACCATCCGGGCCGTGCTCGCGCTCCTGGCGATCACGGGGAACGTCGGACGGCCGGGCGCCGGATGGGTGTACGCGAACCTGCAGAGTCACATCTTCGACGAGGTCAGGGACCCGGTGGCCTGTTATCCACCCGCGGTGCCGGACGGCATCGTCCGCGTATCGGTCTCCACGGCACGCCTCGGTCGCGACATGCTGGACCAGGCGGATCCACCGCTCCGCATGGCGTGGGTGGAACGCGGCAACCCGTTGACGCAGAACCCGGATACGAACCATGTCATAAGGGCGTTTCGAGCCCTCGACTTCAGGGTCGTGGTCGATCAGTTCCTCACCGACACGGCACGGGAAGCCGACGTCGTCCTGCCTGCCAAGACGATGTTCGAGCAGACGGATGTCATCGGAGCGTACTGGCACCCTTACCTGCAGCTCCGTCAGAAGGTGCTCGACCCGCCCGGACAGGTGAAACCCGAGACCGAGATCTTCAGATTGCTGGCGCCCCGGCTCGGAATCGATCCGTCGGCGCTGGACGGGAAGATTCCGGGGGTGACGGACGCGGAGGTGGAAGCGTTTCTCGAGGCGAAGCTGGAGCCGTTCGAGGGGGTGAGTCTAGAGCGGCTGAGAGAGGGTCCGGTGCTGCCTCCGGAACACGAGGAGATTGCCTTCTCGAACGGCATGTTTCCGACTCCGTCGGGGCGGATCGAGCTCGTCTCCGACGAAGCCGTCGAGCGCTGGGGGGTCGACCGGCTGCCCCGGTATCGTGAGCCCGACGAGTCGATACGGCGCGCTGAGGGACGTGCGCGATACCCGCTGTACCTGATGACTCCGAACACCAAGAACCGCATCCACTCCCAGTTCGGGAATCTGCGGATGATTCGCCGGATCGATCCGGGCCCCGCCGTGCACATCCATCCGGACGACGCCCTGGCGCGGGGGATCGAGGCCGCCGCGCGGGTGCGCGTGTTCAACGATCGAGGAGAGCTCAGACTGCCCGCCCGGTTGGATTCGAGCCTCAAGCAGGGCTGCGTCAGCGTGACCAACGGTTGGTGGATTCAGGACGGCGGCACCGTGAACTATTGCTCTCCGGGTCGGGAGACCGACATGGGCCACGGAGCGGCCTTTCACGACACCCTTGTCGAAGTCGAAGTCGCCTGACATGCCGCCTGCCTTCGTGTTCGATCCGAACCGGTGCACCGGGTGCCAGGCATGTGAGCTCGCGTGCTCGATCGAGAACGACCTCGGACTCGACCGGAGCTGGCGGGAAGTAGTGACGTTCAACGACGTCGCGATACCGGGCATTCCGCGATTTCACCTTTCGCTGGCGTGCAACCACTGCTCCGAGCCCGCCTGCATGCATTCCTGCCCGGCCCTCGCCTACAGCCGGGACCTGGCCACGGGCGCGGTGCTGATCGATCCGGATCGGTGCATCGGGTGCCGCTACTGTTCGTGGGCGTGTCCCTACGGAGCGCCGAGATTCGACGAAGAAAGCGGGGTGATGGGTAAGTGTACGTTCTGCGCCCATCGGCTGGGCCGCGGGTCGAAGCCGGCGTGCGCCACGCTCTGTCCGACGGGAGCGCTCGACTTCGCCGACCTTCCGGCGTCCGAGATGACCGCCCGTGTAGAGGGCTTTCCGCAAACCGGTCTCGGTCCCTCGCTCCGCATCGAACCCCCGCGCCGAAGCCTCTACCTGACAGAGGCGGGAGATGCCGGGTTCGAAACCGAGGCCCCGACGCCGCAAACTGATCCGCCGTCTCCGGGAGTCACCCTGCGGACGGAATGGTCACTCGCTTCGTTCACGTTCCTCACGACCATCCTGTTCGCGGCATACGCCGGCGCGGCGGCCGGGGCGCTCCGGCTGCCGGCGTTCGCTTTCGCCGGATTGGCGGGTATCGCGGCGGCCTTCAGCCTCGCGCACCTCGGCCGGCCGGAGAGAGCCTGGAGAGCCTGCCTGAACCTCCGCCGCTCCTGGCTGAGCCGGGAGGTGGTGGGATTCGGTGCTTTCGCGGCGGCGGGGACGATCGGCCTCGCAGGCGGTGGCGCCTCGAGCTCGGGTATCGGAACCCTCGCGGCCCTGCTCGGACTCCTGACGCTCGTGTCGGCGGACCAGGTTTACCGGCCGGTATACCGTGGCGGAACTCCGCTCCTGGACGGGGGCGGCGCAACCCTCACGGGACTCTTCCTGGCCGGCCTCGTTCTACGCAGTCCCTGGCTCGCAGCCGTCCCCTGGCTCCTCAAGGTGGTCTCGGCCGCGCGGGACGCTTCGAGGGACCCGGCGAGTACGGGTGCGGCGGGACCCGGCATCCGGCTGCTCTCGCTCCGCGTCGCACTGGGGCTCGCCCTTCCGGCCGGAGCCTGGATCTCGACCGGTGACCTGCCGATCTGGGCGCTGGCCGGCACCGTCGCCGGAGAGGGAATCGGACGAGCCTGCTTCTATCAGAAGCTGAGCGTCGAGTCCCCCGCCCGGCGGGCCCGGGCCGATCTCCTCGCTCGACTCCGGTCGCGCGCGGCCTGATCCGTCGCGGAGGGGACGGATCCCGGACGCGCCGACGACGGCCTGAAGATCAGAAGATCAAGCCCAGAAGCAGGTTCCCGATCGTCAGAACCGCGGCTCCCCAGAACGCCGCACCGAAACCGGCGACCTTGAAACCCGGCACGAGCGCCGCGGTGATCCAGAGCATCAGGGCGTTGATCAGCCAGCGTGTCAGCCACCAGAGCAGACCGAACGTCAGGATGTTGATCGGCAGCGCCATGAACGCCGCGATCGGGGCCAGAAACGCGTTCGCGAGCCCGAGGACCGCCGCGGCGAACACGGCGGCACCGAACCCCTCGACGTCCACTCCGTCGACCAGCTTCGCCACCACTATGAGCAGGATCGCCGAAACGACCAGATGCAGAATGAACTCCAACATCGCGAGTGGCTCCTTTCGCTTTGGACCTGGAAGCCCGCTCATCCCGGGCCCCGGTGCCACTACGGGGCCGGTGGCCTCCAGGTTTCGCGGTCGCGCCGCGGGCTCCGCGTCAGGGGCTCAACGTCACCCGCTCGGGACCTGCCAGGAGCGTCACGTGGCATCGGCAGGCATCGGTCCCGAAGCGGAACTCGGTCGTGAACGACTCGGCACCTCTCACGCCGCTCACGGCGAATGCCTCGTCCGCGCCTATCCGGTCCGAATACGAGTCGTCCATTACGAGGTAGTCGCCCGGGGCGAGACCGCTCGGCTGGCCGTACTCCAATCGTTCGCCAGTGGACCCTCGTACGACGCTGACCTCTACCCCATCCGCGGGGGCCCCGTTGCCGTCCACCACGGTCAGGTGGAAGAAGCGGAACTCCTCGGTGCACGCACAGGGAAGGCTCGGGCCATTGCCATCGCAGGAGGCCGTGGCCGCGGCAAGCAGCAGAACGAGCAGTCCCCCGCCTCGAGTCGCTGTCACTCGTACGCGGGACGCAGAGCGGCGCGGATTCCGGCGAGCGTCGCCGCAGGGTCCGGGGAGCGGGTGATGGAGCGTCCGACCACGAGGAAGTCCGCTCCGGCCGCCTGCGCGACCCGGGGTGTCGCGACCCGTTTCTGATCCTGTGCCTCATCGCCGGCCAGCCGGATCCCCGGGGTCACGACGAGGAAGCTGGAGCCGCAGGCCAGCTTGACGGCCCGGCACTCCGCGACCGAGGACACGACTCCATCGATGCCGCTCTCCCGCGCCAGACCCGCGAGCCGGCCGACCGACTCCTCGACGCCGGCCCCGGCGCCCATCACGGCAGTGAGCGATTCGTCATCGAGAGAGGTGAGCACGGTAATTCCCAGGAGCCGGGTATCGCTTCTCGAGCGTTCGTTCTCCTCCCCAACGGCCTGCGCGGCCGCCCGCAGCATCGCCTCCCCGCCCGAGGCGTGGAGGGTGAGGAGCCGCACCCCCATCGCCGCCGCAGCCCGCGCCGCTCCGGCAACTGTGTTGGGAATGTCGTGGAGCTTGAGGTCGAGGAATACCTGGCGTCCCTCGCCCACCAGCCGCCGCACCAGGGGTGGGCCGGCCCGGGTGAACAGCTCCAGGCCCACCTTGTACCACGTGTCCCCGGGCAAGCGATCGACGAGCTCGAACGCGGACTCCGGGTCCGCGAAGTCGAGCGCCACGATTACCTCCGGGATCACGCCCGCACCCGACAGTTCCATCGCCTCGCTTCCTCTCTCCGAATCACCGCGGCTCCGGCAGGGTGAGTCCTCCGACGATCTCGGGAAGCCGACCCACGCCGTGGCGCTCCATGTAGTCCGCGATCCCGGCCTGCACCTGGACGGCGGAGGCTGGATCGACGAACAGCGCCGTCCCGACCTGCACGAGCGATGCGCCGGCCAGGATGTACTGGAGGGCGTCGTCACCGGACCGGATGCCGCCTATGCCGATCACCGGAATGGAGACCGCCGAGGCAGCCCGCCAGGTGAGATACACGCCCATCGGCAGGATCGCGGGTCCGCTGACTCCCCCGCTCACGTTTCCGATCACCGGACGCCGGCCCTCCACGTCGATCAGCATCCCCGGAAAAGTGTTGATTGCGCTCAGTCCGTCGGCCCCGGACTCCTCGCAGATCCGGGCGTAGAGGCTGATGTCCGGGACGTTCGGCGTGAGCTTGACGACGAGAGGCCTCTCCGTCAGGTCCCGCAGGCGGGTGACCAGAGCGGACAACGCCGTCGGGTCGGTCCCGAACAGCGTCCCGTCCTTCACGTTCGGACAGGACACGTTGATCTCGTAGCCGAGGAACCCGTCCTCGCCGTCGAGCCCCGACACCACCGATCCGTAGTCCTCAGCCGAGTGGCCGACGACGTTGATCAGGACCTGCGCGACGCGGAGATTCTCGCGCAGCCACGGCAGCTTCTCGAGACGGAAGCGCTCCAGGCCTACGTTCTGAAGCCCGATCGCGTTGATCATGCCGCCGGGCGTCTCGGCCACCCTGTGGGGAGGATTGCCTTCTCGCGGCTCCCGGCTCACCGCCTTCGTCACCATGCCGCCGATCTCGTCCAGAGGGATCAGGTCCGCGTACTCCTGCCCGTAACCGCAGGTACCGGAGGCCAGCAGCACCGGAGACTGAAAGTCCGTTCCGAGGAGATGCTGGCTCAAGTCTGCCACGACAGCTCCTCCGCATCGAACACGGGTCCCTCCGTACACGACTTGATCCACTCACCATCGGCGGATCGGACAACGCATCCCTGGCAGGTCCCGACGCCGCAGCCCATGTGCTCCTCCACCGAAACCTGGAGCGGGAGGCCGCGCCGTGCGGCCAGGTCCACGCAGGCACGGAGCATCGGATCCGGTCCACAGGCCAGCAGCTGCGGGGCGTCCTGCAGGTCCAGGTGGTCGAGCACGAGACCGCGTCGGCCGACCGTCCCGTCCTCGGTCCTCAGGTCCGGCTCGACACCCGTGATCCGGCGGATCAGATCGGGATCGAACACGCTCTCTCCGGATCGCTCGCCGTACACGATACGCAACTCAAGACCCTCGAGCCGGGCCTGGGCGCCTGCGAACAGGAACGGGGCCAGACCGACTCCTCCCGCGAGGCACAACAGGGGTCGGTCGCCGGACATCCGGAACGGTCGACCGAGCGGCCCCAGCACGAGCATGGACTCCGGCGGCCCCATCTCAGCCAGCCGGCGGGTTCCGTCACCGAACACCCGCAACAGGAAGCCGAGCCGCCCGTCAGCGGTGCGAGTGCCGATGCTGAAGGGGCGAGGCAGGAACGGGGCCGCGAGGTCCTGTACACCCGTCCCGAGCATCACGAACTGTCCGGGCCTCGCGGCCCCCGCTATCGCCGGACAGTCGAGTTCGATCCAGTGGGTGTCTCGAGCGGCCGGTCGATTGTCCAGGACGCGGGCCCACGCCCGCACCGGGACGCTCATCGGGGTTGCACCTCGTCGTCGGGCGGCTGGACGGGATTCGCTTCTGGACTCCGTGCCGTGTCCGCGGCCGTCGGGTTGAAGAGCGTCCGGATCTCGATCAGGCGCCGGCGCAGGTCCGCCTCCGCCAGCACGTACATCGAATCCGCCATGAAGTCGCCGCCACCGGTTCCGTCGAGCGCCAGGCGGTAAGGATCGTCCGCGGGGAGATCGGCGAGCCGGCTCCGGAGCTCGCGGTCCGTCGCTTCACCGTCGTCGGCCACCCATTCCGGATCCGGCGGATGGCCGGTCACGCTCAGGGCACCGTAGATCGCCTTCGCGGCCCACCTCGAGCCCGGCACGAGCTCCAGGTACAGCAGGTAGCATCCCCGGGCGAGACGAAGCGCTTCCAGGTCGACGTTGGCCACCTCGGCGGCCCTGAGAACCGCCTCCGCGGCCGATTCGCCACGGCTCGCGTAGGCCCCCATCAGACCCTCGAACTCGAGCGACGCCTGCTCCCATCTCTGGTTGCGCGACCTCATTTCGCGCGTGCCGGCGCGTCGCGCGAGTGCGAAGCTGCCGAGCAGGGCCGTCACGTCCTCGGGCCGATCGGCCACCTGCAGCCGAAGCTCGATCGCGTAGAAGGCCGCGTCCGCGCCGGCCTGGCTGTTCGGGGCTTCACCCATCGCCTCATCGAACGAGGCCAGCGCATCCGCGACTCGTCCCTGGTGGAATCTCGCCCGGCCCGCGATGAGGTGGTAGGCGGCCAGCCGCGGCCCGATGGCGCCGGCCGACGTCGCCAGCGCACCTGCCATCGAGTCCACGACGGCCGGTGCGAGGACGGACAGCGAGTCGACGTGCAGGTACAGAGGGGACTCAGTATTCGGGCTCGCCGTCGCCAGCAGCCGAGCGGCCACCTCCGCGGATCGTCGGTACTGCCCGATCTCACGAAGCGCGACCGAGAGAGTGAGACTCCCCTCGGGAGAGAGATTCACGGAGTTGGCGGCGGCTTCGAGGTCGACGGCGGCCTCGTCCGACCGGCCGAGCTGCTCCCGCGCCAGTCCTCTCTGGAAGAGGAACAGCGCCTCATCGTCCGCGTCCACTTTCCCGGCGAGGCCCAGGCTGAGGAGGGAATCCGCGGCGCGGACCTGGCCCAGCTCCCGCCGGGCCGTGCCTCGAAGGCCAAGAGCCACGGCCCGGATCTTCGGGCTGCCGGCAAGCTCCTCCGCCCGGACGGACGTCTCGACGGCGGACTCCCACATCCTCCGGTGAAGCTCGGCACGAGTCTTCAGGATCGCCGCGTCGTCGGCGTACTTGCTCCCGGGGTGCCCTTCGATGATGCGGCCCGTCTTGGCGATCACGCTGTCGAACTCGACACGGGCCTGGACATCCGATTGCTTCCTCAGGGACCCGAGCGCGGCATCATACTGCCGGTTGGCGTCGTACATCGCGTTGAAATACACGCAACCGCCGAGCACGGCGGTCGAAATCAGGAGGGACGCCCTCAACCGCGTCCCTCCGTCGCCGCGATTCGCCGTCCCGTGTCCGCGAGGAAGTTCTCTATCGTGTCCGCGAGCGCCTTCGCGATGCGGTCCTGGCGTGCGGGATCCGTCAACTGCGACTCGTCCGCGCGGTTCGTGATGTATCCCAGCTCGACGAGCACGGCGGGAAGCAGGCCAGGCGTCATCAGTACGTAGTAGGGCCCCTGGCGGGCCCCCCTGTCCTGGCTGTCCACGGCGCCCCGCAGGCCGTTCTGGATGTGACCCGCGAGGATGCGCGATTCCCTGCGGTAGGCGTCCCGGTCCACCGTTGCGAGGATGATCTCCAGCTGCTCCAGGTTCGGGGGCCTGGCCCCTTCCTCCAGCTCGATGACCGCATTCTCACGGCGCGCAACCGCCAGCGCGTCGTCGGTGCGCGCCTGTCCGAGGTGGTACGTCGTGAAGCCGCGCGCAGCCGTTCGTCCACCCGGCTGCGCGTCCACGTGAATCGAGATGAACAGATCGGCATCCCATTCCACGGCGAGGCTGGGTCGTTCCATCACCTCCACGAAGACGTCCTTGTCCCTGGTCAACAGCGGCTCGATTCCCCCGCGGCGCCTGAGCTCTTCAGCGAGCTTCTTCGAGACCGCCAGCGTGATGTCCTTCTCCTTCGCCCGGGTTCGAGGACTCATCGTGCCCGGATCGACGCCGCCGTGACCCGCGTCTATCACTACCCGCCAGGGACCCGGCCGCCGGGATCCTGGTGTCGGACGTGGATCGGTCACGACGTTCACCGCCGGAACCGCCGGCACGGCAGATCCCGCTCCCGGCTCTGTCCGGCCCGTCGTCGGGAACCTCTCCGTGAACAGTTCGAGCGGAACCCATATCTCTCCGCCCTGCCGGTACGGGACGTTCGTAAGCTGGAACACGGAGTCGCCGTACCTTCCGAACGGTGACCCGGCGCGCAGCTCCAGAGGAGCTCCCGCGACCTGTCCGGTCGCGGCGCCGTCCCGCTGGAAGGAGCCGGACACCACCGACTCCGGAACCTGGCTCCAGCGGACCGCCTCGAACCCGTGGTGCCGCCCGATCTCGACCGACCAGGTCGTCCCACCGATCTCGACCTCGGCGGCGGACGGCTGACCGGCCGCCGGCCTGCCGATGCCAAGAAGAAGGAAGCCGAGGAGACTCGCGGTTCGCCCGAGGTCGACCCCCCGCGCCAATCGCCGATTCGTCCTCGACCTCACCGGATGCTCCTCATTCTCCGTCCCTGCCGCCGTGAATTGCACGCTCGACCTCCCGCTGCATGACGTCCCTCTTCAGGCTCTCTCGCTTGTCGTGCAGCTTCTTCCCCCGCGCCAGTCCAAGGGTCACCTTGGCCCGACCGCGCGTGAAGTGCAGGTCGAGGGGCACCAGGGTAAACCCCCGTTCGGCCGTCTTGACTGCCAGCCGATGGAGCTCCCTCCGGTGCACCAGGAGCTTCCTGCGACGCAGGGGATCGGGAAGATCGATGTGGGCGGAGTCGTACGGACTGATGTGGAGGTTGTGGAGCCACAGCTCCCCCTCCTCCACCGCCGCGTAGGAATCGTTGAAGCTCGCCCTGCCAGCGCGCAGAGACTTCACTTCCGCCCCTTCCAGCACCAGGCCCGCTTCGAGCTCTTCGAGAACCTCGAACTCGTGACGGGCCTTTCTGTTCCGCAGGACGATCTTCTGGCCGCCGGCCGATCGCGCCACCTGACCTCCCGAGCCGCACGGCGGATGGACGAGACCGGGCAAATCTAGGCGAGGCCGCGGTACCGCGCTACCGGCGCGTCTACAGTGCTCACATCTGGTCGAACATCACCCGTTGGCGCCGCATGACGCTGCGCTGGCCGTACACCTTGGCGACCTCGCCCCCGAGCACGAAGATCACCGCGGCATAGTACAGCGAGATGACGATGACGATCAGCGTCGCGAAGGCGAAGAAGACCTGGCTGAAGTCCGCCACTTCGGAAAGGTACCAGCTCAGCGCGCTCTTCAGCAGCTCGAACCCGATGGCGGAGAAACCGGCGGCGACGGTCGCGATCCTCCAGCTCAGGCGGGTGGTAGGCACGAACTTGTAGATCAGCAGGAACATGAGGAATATGGCCCCGTACGCCGTCGCGTAACCGAGAGCCTGGAGGGCCTGGGTCGTGGGCAACCCGAGCTGCTCGATGACTTCCAGCCCTACCGCCGTCAACGTGGTCGTGATCCCGATGTTGGCGGTCAGCAGCAGGCTGGCGATCACGACCATCTTGACGTCGAGAATCTTGCCCTTGATGATCCCCGGTCCCTCGCGCAGGTCGAAGACCGCTTCCAGGACCGTGCGCAGCGAGCCGAAGAGGCGGGTGGAGAACCATACGAACAGTACCCCGCTGATGATCCCCACCGATCCCGACGACTCCACGATGTCCGCGAGCTGCTTCCGCAGCTGGGCCTCCGTGGCCGGATTGACCGGCATCAGAGTCCCGAGCCACTCCATCACGGCGTTCTGCGGCGCGGCAATCCGCGGAGCCAGCGCGATGCCGGCGATCGAAAGGACCAGGATGAGGAACGGTACGGCGGCCAGCAGGAGGCTGAAGGTGAGGCCCCCGGCCAGAAAGAAGATGTTGTCGGCGGCCGCCTGGTCGTAGACCTCGCGAAGGTACTCCCACGCACCCCGAAGCCCGCGCCGGAAACCGGGCACCTGCCGGGCGCCGGTCGACGACCGGCGCCCCGGCGCACTGTCGGGAATCGGAGGACGCGACGTCACGTCGGCCCGGCTTGGGCCCGGGACTTAGACATCGCGGCCTGCGCCTCAGTCGGCCGCTGGCTCTTCGACTGGCTCGACGGCCTCGTCGAACTCCTCCCCGGTTTCGTCCGCGAGGTCCGCGATCCTCTGGCGATACTCCGCTTTGCTTTCCGCGACCCGCTTCTCCAGATCCTCACGCGCCTTGCGGGCGGTCGTGCGACCGACCTTCACGGCCTCTTCAGCCTGGGTCTTCCGCGCGCGGAGATCCTCCCTGGCCGTGTCGACCCGATCACCGATGTCCCCCCGGACCCTCTGCACCCGGTCCTCCACGTCCTCCCGGACCCTGTGATAGCGGCCTTCGACATCGTCTCGCATCAGCTGCAGGCGGTCCTCGGCATCGTCCCGCAACTTCCTGACCCGGTCCCTGATCTCGGCCTTCGTCTCCTCACCGCTCTTGGGAGCGTACAGGAGGGCGACCACCGCACCCAGGATGGCCCCGCCGAAGAAGGCACCGAAACCCGAGTTCCGCCGTTCCACGATCACCACGGGGGTGTCGCCGTTCTGTGTCATATCGTCCGTCCCGTCTGTGTGAGAATCCGGACGGCGCCGGCACCTCGCCGGCGCACCCGGTATTGACTGAATCTATTCCCCGGAGAGGGGCGATTCAACTTCCGGACTCAGGATCGGGGTGTCTCTACGACCTTCTCGTACGCGTCGGGGTCCCACGCCGGCCGTTCGTCTGCGTTCGCGATGTCCAGCCCCAGGTAGAAGACGAGCCGACCGATGCGCGCCATCTTCTCGAAATCGATCAGATCCACTTCGTCGCCCGGCTGGTGATACTGATCGTGCGTGCCGTTGAAGAAGAAGAGGATCGGAACTCCCCGACGGGCAAAATTGTAATGGTCGGACCTCGTGTAGAAGCTCTCCTCCGGCCAGATGTCGTCGATGACGGCCATGTCCAGCTCCGGATGCTCGGCCGAGATCCGCTCGACTTCGTCCCCCAGCGTCGACTCCTCCTTGCCGATGGCCACGATCGTGTCCGACCAGTTCCGGCCGACCATGTCCATGTTGAGATCGGCGACGGTGTTCTCCAGGGGATATGTCGGGTTCTCGGCATAGTAGCGCGACCCCAACAGGCCCTTCTCTTCACCGCTCACGGTCATGAAGATGATGGAGCGCCTCGGCGGAGTGCTGAGGCTCGCGAACGCACGCGCGAGCTCGACCACCGTCACGGTGCCCGAACCATCGTCGTCGGCGCCGTTGTAGATCGAATCCCCGTCCACCGCGCGTCCCACACCGACGTGATCCATGTGGGCCGTGATCAGCACGTATTCGTCGCGCAGCTGCGGATCGGATCCCCGAAGAACGCCGATCGTGTTGGGGGCGTGCTCCTCCGAGATCTCGGCGTTCGTCACCAGCCGGGCTCGCCAGTCTCCCTCCAGCGCACCCTCGGTCACCTGTGCCGCCAGGCCGGCCGGCAGGGAGGTCTGAGCCACGAACACGACGGGCACGCCGTCGGATTCGAGATCGCCGTACACGACGCGCTCGCCGCCGAGGAAGCCGCGGAATCGATCGAACTGCGCCTCGGGCAGGTCCATGACGATCACGAGACCCGCGGGCTTCGCTGCCTGCATCGCTTCGCGAAGGCGTCCGCCGAAAACCTGTCGAATGTTCGCCGTGGTCACCCGGAGCACCGCGACCCGACCCGCGGCATCAGGCATGTCGCTCGCGTCCCCGGCCACGACCAGCGGCCCATCCGCTTCGGCCGTGCTGCCGGTGGCCTGGACGAAGTAGTCCGTACCGTATGCCAGGGCGACGTCGCCGTCAGGACCCGAGATCCTGAATTCCTGCCGATCCGCGGCCGCGGGGCCGATGCGGGTCATCGGATACAGCTGGATGAAGTCGTCCCCCGCTCCCGGCTCGAGGCCGAACTGACGGAACTGGTCCGCGATGTAGCGCGCCGTCTCCGTCAGTTCGGGACTCGGCGTGTTCCTGCCGCGCATCGAGTCGTCCGCGATCACTCCCAACTGCATCCGGAGGTTCTCGGGTGTGATCGACGCCGCGGCTGCGGCCGCATCATCGGCGCCTCCGGACGCCATCTGCCCGCAGGCGGCGGATGCGGTCAGCAGCACCGCGCTCAATGCCATCGGCAGGATTCCCCTGAACTCACTCGTCCGCATCGAAATCAGTCCTTTCAAGACCGCCGCGCGTCGGGCAGGCGTCACTGCACCTGAGCCGCAACGCGGGCCGGAACTTCACCGGACGCCCGGTGTGCTATCCCCCCCGACACCACCATGACGGACGGGCTTGCGGTCCAATCTGCCGCGCTTCATTTACTGGACGCCCTCGCGTGAGGAACCGTCGAGTACTACAGGACAACACTCGAGTAGTCGGAATGGATGCGAGAAGTTCCCCAGACGAAGACTCGCGGGAGCGCGCGGGAGCGATCCGCACGCCGATCGAGCAGCTCGATCCGGCCGCTCTCGCGACGCTCGGCAACCTCGAGTTCGTGGCACATTCGGTGGTAGAGGGCTTTCTCATCGGTCTCCACCGTTCGCCGCACCGAGGCTTCTCGGTCGAGTTCGCCGAGAATCGTCCGTACGTGCCGGGAGACGACGTGCGCTACGTGGACTGGCGGATGTACGCCCGCTCGGACCGCTACTACATCAAGCAGTACGAAGAGGAAACCAATCTCCGAGCCTACCTGGCTCTCGATACCAGTCGTTCGATGGACTGGACGTCGACCCCGGGAAGCCTCCTCACGAAGCTCGATTACGGGCGGCTGCTGGCGGCATCTCTGGCCTACCTGTTGTTGCGGCAGGGTGACGCGGTAGGGCTGCTCGCATTCGACGAACGCATCCGCCTCCGGGTGCCGCCGAAAGCCACGAAAAGCCACCTGGCACCGCTGCTCGGCTCGCTGGCCCGTCTCCGTGGGTCCGGGACGACCGACGCCGGTGGCGCCGTTCAGGAAGTCGCACTCCGCATGAGACGCCGGGGACTTGTCGTACTCATCTCGGATCTCCTCGTGGATACCGGGGAGACGCTGCACGCCCTTCACTATCTGAGACACCAGGGCCACGAGGTCCTCGTCTTCCATCTGATGGACCCGGGCGAGCGGGATCTGCCGGAAGCGGGGGACGCGGTGTTCTTCGACCCGGAGGACGAGACCGAGTTGCGGACGGACTCTGCGGCGTTGCGCCCGGAGTACCGACGTGCCGTCGAGGAAGCGGTGCGGTCCTGGGGTGTGGAGTGCCGTCGCATGGGGGCGGACTACCATCTGTTCACGACCGACACTCCACTCGGCGCCGTCCTCGGTGAGTATCTCCAGAAACGGTCGCGTCTCGGATGAGCTTTCTCCATCCGTGGGCCGTGGGGCTGGCCGCCCTGGCGTCGCTCCCCGTGCTCCTGCACATCCTGCGTCGTGATACGCGGCGCAGGCTCGCCTTTCCGGCGATCCGCTACCTGCAACGGGCTCGAGAGAGAAGCGCCCGGGCGATCGAGCTTCGCGACCGGCTCCTGCTCGCCACGCGGTGCGCCCTGATCCTGACCCTGGCCGCTGCCGCCTCGGGTCCGCTCTTCGGGCGGGGCGACGTATCGGATCACTTTCCCACGGACCTCGTGCTGCTCATCGACAACTCGGGCAGCATGAGTCGGCTCGCGGGGGGGATCACGCTGCTGGACGTGCAGCGGGAGCGGGCGCTCGAGCTGGTGGCGAGCGCGAGATCGGGCGATCGGTTCTGGATCCTTCCGTGCGTCGGACCGGCCCTGGCCGTCGGCGTCCCCGCCGAAGCGGCCGCGCGGGCGGTCGAGCTCGTCGGGCCGACAGACGCCGCAGCGGACCTGAGCGCCGGCGTTCGGGAAGCCCTTCGGCTGCTGCCCGCCGGGACCACACGGGCGCGCGAGATCGTCGTCCTGTCGGACTTCCAGGACTCGGCCCTGCAGGGAAAGCCGGTGGACCTGCCGGACGATGTGAGGATCGTGGCGTCGCGAGTCGACGCGGACAGCGCGAACGCCGCTCTCCTGGACCTGACCGTGGAGCCCCCGCGCCCCGGACACGACGGAGCGGCTTCCGCCCGGGTGGCCTCGTTCGGGCCGATGACATCGGACACGGTGGAGGCCAGGCTGGTCGTCGACGGAGAGACGGTATCGATCGCCCGCGCCGGGATCGGCGGATCCGTGGTCCTGCGCCTCCCCGATCCGGGTGCCGGCCAGCACGCGATCTCGGTGGTGATTCCTCCGTCCGGTGCGCGCTTCGATGACCGCCGGCCCTTCGTCCTCAGGGTTCTCGAGACGCCGTCCGTTTGGCACTCCGGGCCGCCCGGCAGCTACGTCTCTCGAGCGCTGGAGACCCTCGCGAGCGACGGCGGCCTGGACCTCCGCTCGACACCCGGGACCGCCACGGCGTGGTTCGTCGAAGGCCAGGTGGAGGGCTCCGCGCAGGTGGCATCAAATGGCGCCGGGCCCCTGTGGATTCTCACGCCACCGGCGGACGACGAGCTGCTGGCCCGCTTCAACTCCACCCTGGACCGGCTGGCGATTCCGTGGACGGTGACACTCGTCGACACTCCGGGTCGGCTGGAGATCGCCTCCTCGCCCGCCGTGCCGGGGCTGGAGTCGATTCGACTCCAGGGGCGCCACCGTCTGACGAGTGCCGGGGCAGGAGCGGACACCGTGTTTCTTCGCGCCAGCGACGGATCGCCCTGGCTCGTCGGAGGCCGTGCGTCGGGCCGGAAGTACCTTCTGATAGGCGCTCCACTGGTCCCGGAAGCCACTGACCTGCCCGTCAGTGCCGAGATGCTTCCATTCATGGAGACCGTGCTGTTTGACTGGGCGGGTCTCGGAGGCGAGCTCCCCGCGCCCGTGACGGCCGGAACGGCCGCCCTGCTGCCGGCCGATGCCGACTCCGTGTCCACGCCTGAAGGGGAGACTCTCCGGGTGGACGGCGGAAGCCCCTACGTGCCGCTTCGCGTCGGAATGCACGAGATCTTCCGGAGGGGGGGCGGAACCTCGCTGCTCGCGGCGACGGCGCCAGCTTCCGAATCGGACCTCGGGACGGCCGCGCCGGGTCGGCTGGCCGGCTCCGACGGATCGGCCCGGATCATGGTGGCGTCCACGGGCCGGCAGTGGCGCGCGGCGATGTACGGCAGCCGGAGGGGGCGTCCACTGGCACCTTATCTCGTGGCGCTGGCGGTGTTCCTGGTCGTGGCCGAAGCCGTGATCGCCGCGCCCCGGAGGGGGACGATGGTCGCCCGGCATCACCACTCCGCCGGAGGCCGCTCCTGATGCGGAGAAGCTTCGAGCTGCTGCTGGAGGAACGGGACGATGCGCGCTGGCCGGGGCCGGGCGAGAAGGCCCACGTCAGGGGACTCCCGGGAGCGGGTCCCTCCCTTCTGATTGCCACGTTGCACGCGGAATCGGGCCGGCACGTGGTGCTCGTGACCGACACTCCCGGTGAGGCGGAGCTCCGTTTCGCGGACCTCGAGACACTGGGGGTCTCGGATGAAGCCCGCTACATGCCTCAGCGGGAGACCCTTCCCTACGAGGAGGCCGACCCGCACGTCGAGATCTCGAGCCGCCGCGTCGAAGCGATCGCAGCAGTCCTCGAGGGCCGCGCCGGGATCATCGTCACGACCTCGAGGGCGCTTGTCGAGCGGACCCCGGTGGGAGGCGCCGGATCGTTCGGACTGGATGTGACCGTCGGAGACCGTCTGGCGCGAGGCGATCTCGCGGCTCGTCTGGACGCCATGGGCTTCGAGGCCACAACCGGCGTTCGCGAACTGGGGGACTACGTGGTCCGCGGCGGGATC
>Ga0210060_1000193_pt1 | contig 31872 bp, 30 predicted proteins | sample Joice_CattailNLB_FD_184871 | JGI IMG/M metagenome (GOLD analysis project Ga0210060, IMG submission 184871) | Wetland microbial communities from San Francisco Bay, California, USA, that impact long-term carbon sequestration - Joice_CattailNLB_D2... | ecosystem: Environmental > Aquatic > Marine >...
GCTGTACTCGCCCTCGAAATCGTACGTCAGGTACGTCGGGTCGTACGTCCGGATGAAGCCCTCGGACGTGTGGCAGTAGTCGCAGGAGCTCCGCCCCCATTCCTCCGCCAGCGCTTCGGGATCGCCGTCCGCGGACAGCGCGTGCCGCGACGTCTCCCACTCCGTGATCTGAGCGTCGTGGCAGCCGGCGCACAGCGAGTTGTCCCACGTCGAGAAGGACACTTCCGGGATGTGCGCGTTGAAGTTCGGACCCATCGCGCCGTGGCACGACTCGCACTGCACTCCCTCCAGCGCCATGCGCCGCTCGGCGCCCAGCTCGGTGTCGTCGCCGATGTACCCGCTGTAGCCGTCCGACGGCTCCACGCAGTTCGCCGGATCGATCTCCGTGTCACCGTGCGCGACCGTGCAGTTGAATCCGGTCGTGTGGCACTGCAGGCAGTACAGATCGTCCTGGCTGGCGCCGAGGTCCAGGAACGCGTTCGTGTGGTTCGTCGTCAGCACGCTCTCGACCGTCGTCGAATGGCAGTGCTGGCACGCCTCACCGAAGTCGCCCTGGTAGGCGAACTCGCTGAAGCTGGCTCCCGGAGGTCCTTCCGGCCCTTCCGGGCCTTCCGGGCCCTGCGGGCCCGCGGGTCCCTGCGGACCCGTGTCGCCCGTACAGCCGGCCAGCGCGAGCGACAGGATTGCGATCATCCCCAACCCGTGTCTGAGTCTCATTGAAATGCCCCTTGATAGGTTGCTCTCCCCGGAACAAACAAGCCTCGACGGCACTGGGGGGGTGTCGTCGAGCCGACAGTTCGGCATGTGAACAAGTGCACAAACGGTGCCAGATAAGGGACAACGGGCGTTCTTCAGTAGAATTACGCGGGCACCTAGGTACTTCTGCTCATTCCCGCGGGGGCAGGCCTGGAGGGATTGGATTCTCGGATGTTCCGGTGCGTGTCAATGTGTCCCGGCGTTGGCCGATAGCGCCCGCCCCTGCCGCGCTCAGGGCACGAACGCCTCCGGGGCACGCGGGAGTCACCGAAGTGTTATCATTTGTGTGTGTTGGCGCCGGATCGGTCGACGGCCCGGACGAGGTCCGGACCCGGCAGTCGGGGGGCGAATGAACAGGCGGGCGAGACTGGCCGCGGGCCTGGCCGCAGCGGTCCTGCTGGTCGCTCGGGCCGGCGAGGCGAGGGCCCAGTCGGAAACCGAGATCGCGAGCCTCGAGCGCATCGGTAAGCTCGAGATCATCGTGCCGGATCTGGAGGGAGCGGCGGCGGACCTGGGTGTGTCCGGCGATGCGCTGTCGTCGAAGCTCGACGCGAAGCTCCGGTCAGCCGGACTGCCGGTCGCCGGCTTCGCCGTAGCCTACCTCCTTCTGGACGTCACCGCGATCCCTCTCGAGGTCGGTCCCGACGTCGTACTGCTTACCTCGCTCTCCTTTCATCAGCCCGCCGCGTCGACGCTGAACCGGTGGCTGGGACCGGCCCGGACGTGGTCGCGGGAGCGTTTGACGGTCACGGGAATGTCGAGGGCGGGGGAGACGCTGCAGGCGGACGTCGAGCGCCTGGCGGACGCGTTCGTCGCGAGCTGGCGGAAGGCCAATCCTCGGCTCTAGCCGATGTCGGCTGGCACGGTGCCCCTGTCGGCTGGAGGAAGGGAGAACCAGGTCTCCCTCAACACACGCACCGGCTGGGTGAAGATCTGCAGGTAGGCGGCGTGCTCATCCGCGACGCGCAGCACTTCGCAGACGTCCCGTTCCGGAGCGTCGGACTCCACCGTGACCACGCAGCGCACCTCGCTGTACGCCGGTGACACCGGCCCGACCCCCAGCTCGCCGCGGACGTCGTAGTCCGCCTCGACCTCGACGGTCAGCCCGTGAATCGGCACCCCCATTCGCGATGCCCACATCACGTAGGCCGAAGCCATGCAGGAGCCGAGCGCTGCCCGACCCAGGGTGCCGGGCGTCGGACCGGCGGAGTTGCCTCCGTACTTCGGCGTCATGTCGGTGATCAGGCGCCACGGCCCTTCCGTGATCTCGCATCGCGTTCCCTCGAGCACCTTCACCGTCGTGGTCGCCGTTCCCTGCCCCACGAAAGGCCGCTTTGCGACGGCCGTCGCGTTGCGCTCCAGCGCGACCCGCAGGGCGTCCGAAGTCAGGGTCGCGACGACGCTGCTCTGTCCGGCCATGCTCGCCTCTCCCGTGAGATGATGCCTCTCGTCTCCTGGAGATGATGCGAGGTCCCGGTCCGGCAGCGGACATCGGGTCGCTGGCCGCCAACCCTTCGTTCCTCTAGATTGTCTAGAGAAGTGGAGGGACCGCTTCAGGGAAACCGAAGGCGAGGCGCATGGGCAGAAAGAACGCCGATCTCCTGCAGGGCACGCTGGACCTGATCGTGTTGCGGAGCCTGGCCATACAGCCGATGCACGGATGGCAGATCGCCCACCACATCCAGCAGGTGTCCGAGGACGTGTTCCGCGTCAACCAGGGTTCGCTGTATCCGGCGCTCCAGCGGCTCGTCCGCAAGGGCTGGATCCGGGCGGAATGGAAAGTGACGGAGAACAACCGGCGGGCCCGTTACTACGACCTCACCGCGGCGGGGCAGAGGCGCCTCGGAAAGGAGGCCGCTAACTGGCGTCTGGTGTCGGGAGCGGTGGATCGGATCCTGTCGGTTGGCTGACGTGGTCTCGGAGGGGACGAGGGGGAGGAGGCGAGATGTCTGTGTGGAGTGAAGCGCGGGAACGGCTGTCGGCACTGCTCAGGCGGGACGACATGGAGGCGAGCCTCGCGGACGAGATTCGCCTCCACATCGAGCTCGAGACCGAAGCGAACCTGCGGACCGGGATGGAGCCGGCCGCGGCGCGGCGGGAAGCCCTGCGCCGGCTCGGAGGAGTGGAGCGGGTCAAGGAAGAGGTGAGGGACGCGCGGGGAATCCGCCCGTTGGAAGACCTGGTGTCGGACGTCCGCTTCGCGGTCCGTTCCCTCGGCAGGACTCCCGGGTTCGCGGCGGCGGTCGTCCTCACCCTGGCGCTGGGGATCGGAGCCAACACCGCCATCTTCAGCGTCCTGAACGGCGTCGTCCTGAGGCCGCTGGACTTCCCGGATCCGGACCGGCTGGTGGAGATCTGTGAGGAGCACGAGTCCGTCGCCGGGTTCTGCGTCGCTTCCTTCGTGAACGCCCGCGATCTCGGCGCTCGGAGCAACGCCTTCGAGAGGATCGGCGCGGGACGGGGCTGGCCTTTCATCCTGCGGGGAACGGAGGGAGCCGAGAGTGTGCGCGGTGGCCTGGCGGATGCCGAGCTGTTCCACGTCTTCGGCATATCGACCGCGCTGGGCAGGACCTTCACGGCAGCGGACCTCGGGCCGGACGCGGCCCCGGTGGTCATCCTGTCGAACGCGATGTGGCAGACGCGGTTCGGCTCCGACCCCGACCTGCTGGGTGGCGGAATCACGATCGATGACCAGCGGGCCACGGTCGTCGGGGTGCTTCCGCCCGGCGTGAAAGTCCCGGGTCTCGAAGCGGTGCAGATCTGGCGCCCGATCCCGTTCGATTACGCCGACCCGGCCAACCGGGGGTGGCGCGGATTCTGGACCATCGGGCGGCTTCGGCCGGGGCTGTCCATCGAAGAGGGTGTCGCCGAGCTGCGAACCGTGGCGGCGGCACTGGGGGAAGAATACCCGGACACGAACGGCGGGTGGGGCCTGCGCGGAATGCCGCTTCACGACTCCGTGGTCGGTGGATCACGCCGCGCCATCAACGTCTTCATGGGCGCGGTTGTCTTCGTGCTCCTCATCGGGTGCGCCAACGTGGCGAACCTCCTGATGGCCCGATCCGTTCGGCGCGAAAGGGAATTCGCGGTGCGCCGATCCCTCGGAGCGGGCGCCGGGCGTCTGGTCCGCATGCTCCTGGTGGAGGGAGTGCTCCTGGCAGGCGTTGGAGCCGGGCTCGGACTCCTGCTCGCGGCCTGGGGCGTGCGGACCTTCGTGGCGCTCGCCCCGGCCGGGATCCCTCGCGTCGATGAAGTTTCGATCGACGGTGCTGCGATTCTGTTCACCGTCGGCGCCGCGGCCCTTGCAACGCTTCTGTTCGGTCTGCTGCCCGCGATCCGGGCATCCCGTCCGGACCTCGTCTCGTCGCTTCGCACGGGGCCGGAGCGCAGGGGTCGCATGGGCCTCGGCACCCGGGCGGCCCTGGTGGCCGGGGAGGTGGCCCTCGGCCTCGTGCTTCTGGTGGGCGCCGGGCTGCTCGGACGCGCGTTCCTCGACGTGGCGGCCTGGGAGCCCGGCTTCGAGCGCGAGCATCTGGTCACATTCTGGACGCTCGCCTCGGACGGGAAATACGAGACCGGCCAGCAGGTGGTGGCCGCGTTCGAGCAGATCTCGGCCGAGCTGAGGGCCCTGCCTTCCGTTGTCGCGACGGGGACCGCATCGGCCGGTCCGCTGTTCGGCGGGCGCGAGACGATCGCCTTCCGGGTGGCCGGCTCCCCCGTGGAGCCGGGCCGAATGCCGGTAGCCCGCTGGTACGACCAGGACCCCGGGTTTCTCCCGGCGATGGGCATACCCCTCCTCGAGGGCCGCTACTTCGAAGCCGCGGACGACTCGGCCGGCGCTCCGGTGGCGATCGTGAACCGGACACTCGCGGAGCGATTCTTCCCGAACGGAAGCGCCGTGGGAGGCCGGATCGATCTCGAGCGTCGTGGAACGGTGGACGTGATCGGGGTGGTGGAAGACGTGAAGCCGTTTCGACCGGACGCCGTGCCGGAGCCCGAGATCTACTGGCCCATCGCGCAGCGCACCCGGTTCGCCAGCTTCTTCGTTCTCCGGACCACCGGCGACCCGGCGGCGTTGGAGAGGGTCGTCCGGACGCGAGTCGCGGCGGTTGCCCCCGATGTCAGCGTCAGCGGCTATCGCACCATGGAAGAGGCGGTCGGGCAGGAGCTGGTATCCCCGCGCTTCAACCTGGTCGTGCTCGCGATCTTCGCCGCCGTGGCCCTGTGCCTTGCCGCGATCGGCATTTACGGCGTCATCGCCTACAACGTGTCCCGCCGCACGCACGAGATCGGCCTCAGGAAAGCGCTCGGGGCGGACCGCGGACAGATCGTTGCCCAGGTCGTCGGCCAGGGACTCAAGCCCGCCCTGGCGGGACTGGCCTTCGGGCTGGCCGGATCAGTGGCGCTCACCCGCCTGATGACGGGGATGCTGTACGGGGTGAAGCCGACCGACCCGCTGACGCTGATCACGGTGGCCGCCGGATTCGCCCTCATCGCGTCCGTCGCCTGCTGGATTCCGGCCCGCCGCGCCGCGGCTCTCGAGCCGATGGAGGCGATGCGCGTCGAGTAGGAGGTCCCGACCCCGGGTGCCGCCGTTGAGCAACGGCAAGGCCGTGCGCTAAACTTGAGCCATGGGTAGCGGGATCTCCATCTCAGGATTTCGCAAGGCGTTCGGCCCCGGGCTGATGTGGGCGGCCGCCGCGATCGGCGTCTCCCATCTCGTCCAGTCCACCCGGGCGGGCGCGATGGCGGGATTCGGACTCGCCGGCATCGTGCTGCTCGCGCTCGTCCTGAAGTACCCGTTCTTCGAGTTCGGGCCCCGATACGCCGCGGCCACCGGCCTCAGCCTGGTCGAGGGCTACCGCCGCATCGGGCGCTGGGCCCTGTGGCTGTACCTCCTGATCACGCTGAGCACGGCACTCATAGTGCAGGTGGCCATCGTGCTGTTCACGGCCTTTCTGCTCAAGCTGGTGCTCCATCTCGGCCTGTCGGTTTCCGTCGTCGCGGCCCTCCTGTGCGGCCTCTGTGCGTCGCTGCTCGCGGCCGGACGCTTCTCGTTCCTCGATCGGGTCATCAAGCTCGTGATGGTGTTGCTCGCCGCGTCGACACTCGCGGCAGCCGCCATTACCCTGCCCCGGGCGGACTTCTCCACGATCGCCTTCTGGCCGCGTGACGGAGCGCGCCAGGCGCTGCCGCTGGCGTTCGTGCTCGCCCTCGTCGGGTGGATGCCGTCGGCGATCGACATCTCCGTGTGGAGCTCTCTCTGGACGCTGGCCAAGGACCGGGCGACAGGGCAACGAGCGGACCCTGCCTCGGTTCTGCTCGACTTCCGGATCGGATACGTGGCCACGGGACTCATGGCCTTCGCCTTTCTCACGCTCGGGGCCACGATCATGTTCGGCGCCGGGCAGGAGTTCGGTTCCAGCGGCACCCAGTTCTCGGCGCAGCTGGTGGACCTGTACACCCGTACCCTGGGCGGATGGACCCGGCCGATCGTCTACACGGCCGTCGTGACCACAATGTTCTCGACCACGCTGACCGTGATCGACGGGTTCCCGAGGGCGATCGACCGGGGACTTCGTGTGGCGTTCGTGGAACCGGAGGGCACGTCGGCCTACGCGGGAACGGGAAGGGCCTACTGGGGAGCGATGGGGATCCTGAGCGCACTGACGGTACTCGTGCTGGCCGTGTTTCCGGGATCGCTCACAGCCATGGTGGACTTCGCGACGATCGTCTCCTTCATCACGGCGCCGGCGCTCGGCTACCTGAATCTGCGCGCCGTGACCTCGCCCGCGGTCTCGACGGAGCTCCGGCCGGGTCGGGTGCTCGTCGCGCTATCCTGGCTCGGCCTGGCGGTGCTCGGGAGCTTCGCGGTCGTGTACGCGGTCAGTCGGCTGGGATAGGAGTGGATGTCCGCCGGCTCCCGGTCGCCCGAAGAGCCGGCGGACGGTGTGCGGAACGGATTCAGCGTGGCCGGCCCCAGGCGTCCGGCGGCCAGTGCTCAGGCGAGGCCTGCCGCGAAGCCGTACTGAGACGCATCAGGATGTGGTTCTTCCGTGGGTAGTCGTCCGGCAGCTCACGTGCGAGCAGCCGCATGGCCTCGATCACCGCCTGGTCCTTGCCCCGCCTCAGGGGCTGGCGTTCCGGAATCATCGACAGCGCCGCGACCAGCGCCGGCCCGGGATGCTCGCGCACGCGATCGTCCGGGGCTTCCAGAAACAGGGCCAGCCGGTGCGTCGCACGCTCGATGTCCGCTGCGTGCCGCAGCAGCTCGTCCGGCGTTCCGGGCCTGCGAGAGTAAGCCATTCAATCCGTTTCCTGGATCAGCGGTTGCGTCCCGCGGCGCGGAGCGGATATCCGCAGCGGCTCCATTGTCGCTATGCGGCGACCCCGCGTCGCGGGACGGTTCGAACTGCTGGAGAAGCAAACGGTGTACCGCAATGGACTTGCTTGCGGCACAAGGAATTACAGGATCATCCGAGGCGTTACGTCGCGTCCGAGCCACAACCGTTTCGAGATCCGCCGGTCACCCGACCGCGCATTCGTTCTTCCCCGCTTCCAGGACATCCGCCTGCTCGGACGTGACGGCCAGCAGCCCCACGTTGATCGCCTTGATGTGAGGGTAGGCGTCCGGAGGAGTGGAGACGTTGGCCGCCACCCACCCGGCGAACTCCCGCTCGTCCTGGACCCTGAGAGTCGCGTTCGCCGCCATCGCCTCCCCGAACGACCGGTCCACGGTGCGATCCGCGTTCCGCTCGGCGTCGCTGGCGTAGTGCGCCGGCAGCAGGCGGACCGCCGGCCCCCATTCTGCCCTCGCCCGCTCGAGGCTCCTCCACTGATCCTGCACCCAGGCCTCCATCCGGCCTGCGAGATCTGGACGTCCGATCGACTCGACGAACAGGAAGTCTCCGGTGCACGCGACCGCTCCATCCTGCGGGTCGCCGGCCACGAAGGTGGTGCTCCCTTCGGTGTGGCCGGGAGTGTGCCAGGCGACCACGCGCCGACCGCCGATCACCAGCTCGGTCCCGTCGGACAGCGGCTCGAACTCCAGCCGGCCGGGCGTCCCATCGTAGGGCCACACGTTGTCGGCCGGGTGGAGGTGGTACGGCACTCCCAGCGTCCGTGCCATGTCCGGGCTGCCACTGATGTAGTCGGCGTGCACATGAGTGTCGGCCACCGCCAGGATTCGCGCCCCCGCCGCCTCGGCCGCTCCTCTCCAAGGTGCCCAGTCGCGCGGCGGGTCGATCGCCAGAGCCTCGCCGGCGGCGACCAGCAGATAGCCGAGCGAGCCCTTCCCGATCCGATCGAACTGGACGAGGCGGTCGAAGCCGGGTGGAGGGTCCAGCTCCCGCGGGACGGCCATCCGCATCCAGGCCGTGATCCCTCCGCTCAGGGACCATGCTTCGTATCCTCGCTGCTCCAGAAGCGCCGCGATCACCCGGCTGTCGTTGCCGTGCCCGCAGACCACCGCCACGGGACTCGAGCGGGTCAGCCCGATGGCCGACTCGGGATCGGCCAGCCGTACGACTTCCGACCCGCGGACGTTGTGGAACCGGTCCGCGGCCACCGGTTCTACCCTGCCGGCGGCGAGTCGCTCGGAAGCCCGGACGTCCAGCACCTGGATCGCCTCTCCCGACTCGAGCCGGACCGCGAGCTCGAACGGACTGATCTCCGCCGCGTCGGGGAAATTCACTCGTTCGCGCCCATCTGTTCCTCGACCTCGTCGGCCGTCTTCGGGATTCGCCTGCCGAGGATCCGGTGTCCATCCGTGGTCACCAGCACGTCGTCCTCGATCCTGACGCCGCCGAATCCCTTGTAGGAGTCGAGCCGGTCGAAGTCCAGGAATTCGGCGTTCGTTCCCTGCGCCCGCCACTGGTCGATGAGCTGCGGGATGAAGTAGCAGCCGGGCTCGACCGTCAGCACGAAGCCGGACTCCAGGGTACGTGCCGCTCTCAGGTAGGCGGTCCCGAACTGGGTGCTGCGCTCGAACTCCGTGCCGTACCCGACCAGGTCTTCGTCCAGACCCTCCATGTCGTGAACGTCCAGCCCCATCATGTGCCCCAGTCCGTGCGGCATGCAGATCGCGTGGGCGCCGGCGGCGACCGCCTCGTCCACGTCGCCCTTCAGGATCCCCAGGTCCTTGAGCCCGCTGGCGATCACCTTGCAGGCAACGAAGTGCACGTCGCGAAACGGGATCCCGGGCCGCATGGCGGCGGTGGCCGTCGTGAGGGCGCGCAGAACGAGATCGTAGATCTCCCTCTGCCGGGTGTCGAAGCGCCCGCTGACCGGCATCGTGCGGGTGATGTCCGAAGCGTACCCCATCGGAGACGTCGCCCCGGAGTCGTGCACCGCCAGCTGGCCGTCCTTCATCACGTTCTCGTACGTGTGGTTGTGCAGCACTTCCCCGCGTACCGAGAAGATGATCGGGAACGAGGTCAGTCCGCCGCGTGACAGGACCACTCCCTCCACGGCCCCGGCCACCTCGCGCTCGACCATCCCGGGGCGCACCATGTGCATGGCCAGCGTGTGCATGTCGTAGCTCATGTCGAGCGCGATCTCGATTTCCGCCACCTCTTCGTCGGACTTGTACAGGCGCTGATCCACCACGGCCTCGATGAGAGAGCGCGACACGTGCTCGTCCGTCTCGAGGCCCGGAATGCCGAGCATCCGGGCCAGCTTGATGCGGTTCCACGCCCGGTACTGCGGGAGGAAATGGATCGTGCGTCCCGCGTCCCGCGCCGTCCGCAGCACCTCACCCAGCTTCTCGGGCTCCTCGCTGCGCCCCACTCCCACGCAGGCACGCTCCTCGGTCAGGGTCGGCAGCGGGCCCGTCCATACGATCTCATCGACCGTCGGCTCGTGACCGAACAGGATCTCCTCGCCCGAGTCAGCGTCGATCACGCCCGCCAGTCCGGCCTGGTCGAGGCCGAAATAGTAGAGGAAGGAGCTGTCCTGCCTGAAGTGAAAAGGGTTGTCGGGGTAGTTCATGGTCGCCGGGTCGTTGCCCAGGAACAGGAGGAGACCTGACCCCACTCGCTCCTGAAGCCCTTTCCGCCGGTCGATGTATGTGCTCGCCTCGAACATGTCGGCACCTCCGCTCGCGGGGCGTGTCTGAGTGATCGTCGATCCGGAAAGGTATCCCTCGACGCGTGGATCCGGGACACCCTGCACGACGCCTGGCTCCGGGACTGCAGCGGATCGCATGCGGACCGGAGCGAGGCCGTCCCGAGAGCGCGGGACCTCCGTCAGACTGTCGCTTTGTGCAGCTTGCGCTTCAGGCGGTGGATCTTCCTGCGTATCCGTTTGAGCTGGACCGGGTCGCCGGCGGCGAGCGCTTCGTCGCGCCGCGCTTTCAGCACCCGGATCCTGGCCTTGATCGCCGACTTGTTCACGCCCACGATCTCCCGGTGCGCGTGGTCTTCGATGCCGAGCACGTGGCACAGGGCCGGCACCAGGTCTTCCTTGTGCATCGTGAGGTAGCCGTGCAGCTCTTCGTGCTCGCCCAGCTCCTCGGCGATCTCGCGCAACCTCTTGACGGGCGTCTTGTGAAGCTCTTCCCACGTGTAGCTCATTCGCGTCCTCCCTGGATGTGGATCTGGCGACGCTCGCGGCGGGGAGCCGCTTCTGGCAATATAGAATCGTGTCGACCGTCTCGCTCTGGCGGAGGAGAACCTGGCCGTGCCCAACGGACACCACCGGATCTCGGGACCCCGCGGATCCGAGCTGCAGGTCGTCGTGGTCGGCGGCGGCGTCGTGGGCGTGTGCTGCGCGTATTTCCTCGCCCGGCGCGGAGCTTCGGTTACCGTGCTGGAGAGGGACGAGATCGGCAGGGGCGCATCGTACGGTAACGCCGGCCTGATTTCTCCGGGGCACCCGCCCATCAACCGGCCCGGACGCGTCGTCCAGGCGCTGCGTTCCCTGGGCGATTCACTGAGCCCCCTGTACATCGAGCCGCGGTGGGACCCGGCGCTCGTCCGTTGGCTGTGGGCGTTCAGACGATTCTGTACTCATGATCACGTCGAGCACGCGATGGCGGCGCTCGCGCCGCTCGGACTCCGCACGGTGGAAATGTTCGACGAGCTCGTCGGGGCCGAGGCTCTCGATTGCGAGTACCGGCGCGCGGGCTACCTCGAAGTGTTCGACACCGGGCCGGGCCTGGCCGCGGGACGGGAGGAAGCCGCGGTCGTGGAGCGTCACGGCTTCGCGCCGGAGTACCTGGACGGGCCGGCGCTCCGCGAGCGCGAGCCCCTCCTCGGACCCGGACTCGAGGGAGGGTGGGCGCACGACGAGGGATCCGTGGTGGAGCCGTACCGCTTCGTGCTCGAGATGGCCGATCGGGCGGCCGCGCACGGTGCGCGGTTGCGGCCGCAAGCCGAGGTCGGGAGGATCCGAACGGAGAGCGGCCGTGTGACGGGCGTCCGCACGACGGCCGGCGAGGATCTGGCCGCGGATGCGGTCGTCCTCGCGACCGGGGCCTACAGTCCCGGCCTCATGGCGTCGCTCGGCTGCCCGCTGCCCGTGCAACCGGCCAAGGGGTACCATGCGGACCGACGACGGGACGATCTCCACACGCCGGACCTGCGTGTTCCCTGCCTCCTGGGAGAACGGGCGGTGTTCTGCTCTCCGATGGAGAGCCACGTCCGGTTCGCCGGGACTCTCGAGTTCTCGGGACGCAATCTCGATCTGCGGCGGGACCGGCTCCGGCAGCTGGACGCGGCCGCCCGGCGGTACTTCGAGGTGGACGACCTGTCGGACCCGGTGTCTGAGTGGTGCGGCCTTCGTCCCTGCACCCCCGACGGACTGCCCGTGATCGGTGGAGTGCCCGGCTACGAGGGCGCGTTCGTGGCGACCGGCCACGCGATGCTCGGTCTCACGCTCGGCCCCGTCACCGGCAGCCTGATCGCCGACCTCGTGGTCGACCGCACGGCCGGGCTCGAGATCCACGCCTTCCGGCCCGAGCGGTTCGCAGGCAGCTAGCCCGGCGCGGGCCTACGCACCCTGTGCGTGGTACGCGGCGGCGAGCTGGTCCGCGAATTCCTCGAGTGTCGTAGGCGTCGTGTTGGCGGCGGAACGGGGTTCCTGGGGCACGATGTGCTCGTCGGCGTACCCCCTGTACATCTCCAGGAGGGTGGGGATGGTCTCGGCATGCATGCCCATCCCGGCGAAGGCCTCCGCCGCGGCTTCCGGGGGCACCTGAACGTAGGGTAGATCCGGCTTGCCGATCGCCGCACCGACGATGGCGGCGACTTCGGTCATCGTGTAGTCACGCGGTCCCAGCAGCTCGCGCGTGTGATGCCCGTCGAAGTCGAGGGCCGTCATCCGCCGGGCGGCTTCTACGCCTATGTCGCGCGTCGCGATCATCGCGATCGGCACGTCCGCCGGCATCGGCATGGCGAGCACGCCCATCGAGCGGATCCCGTCGAGCGACATGTACAGGTTCTCCATGAACGACGCCGGACGGAGGTGCAGAACGTCCACTTCCGACAGCTCGTTCAGCCGATCCTCCTGTTCGCGCAGTCCGACGATGGGTCCCGTCCCCTGGTGGTGCTGCGCGCCGACGCTGGACAGGTTGACCACGTAGGGAGCCCCCGACTCCCGGATCCCTTTCGCGAGCGCCTTCCCGACCTTGCCCTGCCACTCGCGCAGATTCGCGTTGTACGCGATCGGAATCAGCGAGTACACGGCGCCCACGCCGTCACATGCGCGCGCCACGAATCCGGCGTCGGAAACATCTCCGACCATGGCCTCGGCGCCCTTCTCGACGAACGGCGCCAGCCGCTCGTCACTGCGGCCGACCACGCGAACCGGCAGACCGGCGACCAGCAGCTCCTCCGCGACCACCCGACCCGTGTTGCCGGTCGCTCCGATGACGGTGTACATGGTTGCTCCTTGGGATGGTGTGGGAAGGGACGACGCAATCATAGTGGCTGGCGAGGTGGCCGGAGACAAGTGCGACGAGCAACCTCGAGATCTTCCAAATGATTGTCGGTCAAGGACGTGACCTCGCCTCTCCGCCGGTCGCGCGGAACCGGCGTCAGGTGTAGTTTCGTGCACGCGACTCCGCCGGGCGGCAGGCACCGATCACCGCGGGACGAGACCTGAGCGAATGACCCTTCGATCCACCCTCCGCGCTTTCTTCACCACAGGGAAGGGCGTGGTGCGCGGCCTTACCGAGGAAGCCGCGGGCTCCGATCCGCTGGTCCTGTTCGATCGCTGGTACCGGGAGGCACGTGATGCTGGCCTCTATCTCCCGGAGTCGATGGCCCTCGCGACGGCGACGTCGGACGGCAGGCCCTCCGTGCGGCAGGTGCTCCTGAAAGCGTTCGACGAGCGTGGGTTCGTGTTCTATACCAACTACGAGAGCCAGAAGGGGATGGAGATCGCGGAGAACCCGCGCGCCGCCCTGGCCATCCACTGGCCGATTCTGCAGCGACAGGTCCGGATCAACGGCACGGTCGAGAAGACCTCGACGGAGGAGTCCGAGGCGTACTTCGCGAGTCGGCCGCGCGGCAGCCGCCTCGGGGCGTGGGCATCGGACCAGAGCTCCGTCCTGCGCGACCGGGAGGAACTGGAGGGCCGGTTCCGCGAGACTCAGCATCGGTTCGGATCGGGCGACATCCCGCTGCCGTCGTTCTGGGGCGGGTACCGGGTCGTTCCGGAAAAGATCGAATTCTGGCAGGGGCGGGCGAATCGTCTGCACGATCGCCTCCTCTTCCGAAGGGCCGACGGGGCGTGGACGATCGAGCGGCTCTATCCCTGACGTCCGGCTTTCTCAGTGATGGAGCCGATGAATCGGGACGGTGACGTGTAGTACGAGATGCGATCGGGGCGGAAGTCCGCCTCGATAGTTGATGGACGACCCCTCGCTCGACGGCCTGCGGGCCGCCGTGTAACGATAGACTCGAGCTCCCCAGGGAGGGTATCGGTCATGCGCAGCACATGGTTGTGGATTCCGGTCCTCGCCTTCGCGGCCGCTTGCGGCGGAGAGGCGGGGGGAGCGGCCGACTGGGCCGGAACGATAGAGGACAGCGCAGGCGTGCAGCTGGTCCGCAATACGCTCACGCCGCTGTGGGGCGCCGGGGACGCCTGGACCCTCGAAGAGGTGATGACGATCGGCGAAGCCGCCGGCGATCCTGACTACCAGTTCGGCCAGATTGCCGGCATCGGCGTGACGTCGGACGGACAGATCGTACTCGTGGACCAGCAGGCCCAGCATCTCAAGTTCTTCTCGGCCGAGGGAGTCTACGAGCGGACCGTCGGACAGGCCGGGTCCGGGCCCGGCGAGTTCGGACCCGGTGTCGGTCCCGTGCTGGTCGGACGAGGCGATACTCTGATCGTGCCCGACCTCGGGAATCAGCGCGTCAACGTCCTCGTGGCCGATGGCTCGGAGCCGGCGAGCTTCCGGATGAGTTTCGAGCGCGGCATCCCGGCGCGCTGGGACATGATGGAGAACGGAGACCTCGTCTATCAGCTGAGGGCCCTCAATCTGCCGAACACCGAGCAGCGGGACACGGTGGACCTGATCGTGACCGCCACGTACACCGGCGAGATCGTCGACACGCTCATGACGCCCAAGCGTGGCGAGTCGTTCAGCTTCGGCGAAGACGGCCAGCCGAAGCGGCTGGTCTTCGCGCCGGAGCCGGTGTGGTCCGTGGTCGGCGAGGACGGGCTGTGCTTCGCGGTCAACGACGTGTTCCGTCTCAGCATCTACGACGAGGCGGGCGACCTGAAGCGAGTCGTCAGCATACCGGCCGAGCGGAAGCCCGTCACGGAAGCGGACGTCGACTTCTTCATGGAGACGGTGAAGCGGTTGCTCGCAGAGCAGGGCGTGCCGCAGCAGCAGAGCGAGATCGTTCTCAGCACGTTCAATTTCGCGGATTACTTCCCGGCTTTCCTGCAGATGATGCCCGGCCCGGAGGGCAGCCTGTGGGTGCAGCGTGTTCAGGAACCCACGGGAATGACGGCGGAGGAGCGGGAGAATTGGAATCCATTGCTCGACCTCGGAGCTTCCGCGTGGGACGTGCTGGACTCCGAGGGCCGATACCTGGGAGTCGTGGACATGCCACACCGGTTCCAGCCGGTTACGTTCGAGGGCGATCTGATCTACGGAATCTGGCGGGATGAGTTCGACGTACAGTACGTGCGAGTCCTGAAGATCGCGGGGCTGGGGCCGGGGGCGTAGGCGCCGGCCGGGTCGCCCGATCGTGTAACGGGAACCACCGATGAGGTTCAAATGAGAAAGACCATGTCCTGGTGCGCCGTCCTTCTGTTCGCGGCGGCCTGCGGAGGTGCAGCGGACGGCGGGGCGGGTTGGACCGGAACCGTCGTGGACAGCGCCGGTGTGCAGCTCGTCCGGAACTCGTCGCAACCGGTCTGGGGAGACGGGGATGCGTGGGGGTTCGAGGAAGTCCTGACGATCGGCGAGGCGGCCGGTGATCCCGACTACCAGTTCGGACAGATCGCCGGACTCGACGTGACGTCTGACGGACGCATCCTCGTACTCGACAACCAGGCACAGCACGTGAAGGTCTTCTCACCCGACGGAACGTTCGAGCGCACGGTCGGCAAGGCGGGATCGGGGCCCGGCGAGTTCGGCCCCGGGGCCGCGTTGCTCATGGTCGGCACCGCCGACACGGTGATCGTCCCCGACGCCGGCAACCAGCGCGTCAACGTCATCCTGTTGGACGAGGGCGAGCAGACGAGCTTTCCCCTGCATTTCGAGGAAGGCATCCCGATGCGTTGGCAGATGTCGAATTCGGGCGTGCTCGTGGCGCACAGGCGGGCTCTGAATCTGCCGAACCAGGAGGCCGTGGACGTGGACCTCATCGCCCGCCAGGCCTACGACGGCAGCATCATCGATACCCTGGCGACCCCGCCGCGGGGTGAGACATTCTCGTTCGGAGGCGGACTGCCCGCGTTCCACCTCTTCGCTCCCGAGCCGACGTGGACCCTGCTCGAAGACGGCTCGTTCGTGTTCGCGATGAACAACGAGTTCAGGATCACCGTGTCGGACCTCGACGGCAACGTGCAGAGGATCATCACGATGCCGCACGAGTCGATCCTCGTCTCGGACGAGGACAAGCAGATCATCACCGAGCTCATCATGCGCCTGATGGAGCAGCAGGGGGTGCCACCCCAGGCCCTGGACATGATCGAGCAGAGCGTGACGTACGAAGACTATTTTCCGGCCTTCACCCAGCTGTTCGGCGGCCCGCAGAACAGCCTGTGGGTGCAGCGGGTGGGAATCCCGAGTGACATGACGCCGGACGAGCGGGAGAACTGGAATCCGATGCTCGACCAGGGCTCGGACGACTGGGACGTGTTCGATGCGGAGGGACGCTACCTGGGCGCGGTCACGATACCCGATCGCTTCAGCCCCTTCTCTCTCAAGGGCGACCTGCTCTACGGCGTCTGGCGGGACGAGTTCGAGGTGCAGTACGTGAAAGTGCTCCGGATCACGGGACTGACCGGTACGGCCTGACGGCCAGCGACAGGGATCGCGGGAGCGGGGCGTCGAAGCGGGCGCCCCGCTTCGCGTTTCGGGTCTTCATTCCCCGCTCCGCATCCGACCTCGGACCCGCTCCATCACTTGCGCCGCGCAGTCGATCCCGGCCGGCGTACGCGAGCCGTGCCAGCTCAGCATCTCGCCGTCCACGATGTGGAAGATCTCCGGCGCCAGCCCCGTGGCGCGGCTGATCTCGTCGATGTGCCGCTCCTGGAACGGAAACGGCTCGGTGGAGAGCAGCACCGCATCTGGCCCCGCGGCCGCGATCTCCTCCGGCTCCACTACCGGGTAGCGTTTCGGCCGGCCGGCGAAGACGTTCATCCCGCCCGCCAGGCTCAAAAGGTCGCTGATGAACGTGTCCTCGCTCACGCTCATCAAGGGCTGCCGCCAGATCAGGTAGGCGTAGCTGACCGGCGGACGGCCCTCCGACGCTTCCCGAACGCGGCGGGCGGCCTCCTCGATTGCCCTCGATATCCGCTCGGCCTCGTGCGGTCGCCGCACCGCCTTCCCGATCGAACGCACCATCGCCGCCGTGTCGATTGCCGTCTTCGGGAAGCTGCTGTGACAGGCCACCCCCGCGGCGCGCAGAGCTTCGGCGTCTTCGAGCCGGTTCTCTTCCTCGTTGAGCAGCACGAGGTCGGGCGAGAGCTCCACGATGCGGTCGATCTTCGGGGTCTTGGTCCCGCCCACTTTCTCGATCTCACGCAGGCCCTCCGCGGGATGGACGCAGAACTTCGTCACGCCGACCAGCTCGTCGCCGACTCCGAGGTCGAACACGAGCTCGGTGAGACTCGGGCACAGCGATACGATTCGCATGTCACCAACGGTACCGGGCGGATGCGAAACGGGCCAGCGCCCCAGAGGCCGCCGGCCCGTCTTGGCCGTCCGAACTCGCGCCCCCGGCAGCCGGTGGGCCGTGGCCGCGGATCAGCGCAGGTCGGTTCCGAGTCCCAGCCACGGATCGGGCTTTGGAGTGTCCGGGGTATGCACGGGCAGCACCGGGTATTCGACCACGGGCTGCGTCCCGGTCAGTGAGGCCAGGAAGGCCCTGATCTCGGCCCTCTCCACCGGAGTGAACTCCCTCCCGAGCTGGGCCTCCCCCATCACACCCACCGCCTGCTCGAGGCTCCACACCTTTCCCTTGTGGAAGTACGGGGCCGTCAGCTCGATGTTGCGCAGGACGGGCACCTTGAACGCGAATTCGTCGTTCGGATTTCCGGTCACGTTGAAGCGCCCGCGGTCTTCCGGCGGCAGGAGCTCGACGCCCGGGTTGCGCACGGCTCCGAATCGCTGATAGCTCGTCCCGCCCAGCAGGATGCCGCCGTGACAGGCCGTGCAGCCCGAGTCCATGAAGAGCGCCAGGCCGATCTGCTGCTCTTCGCCGAGCGCCGCGTCGTCACCGAGCAGATACTGGTCGAACGGCGAGCCCGGCGTCACGAGGGTCGCCTCGAACGCCTCGATCGCGCGAGCCATGTTCTCGAACGACACCGGGTCCTCGTAGTCCGGGAACGCCTCCCCGAACATCGCCACGTACTCGGGAATCGACTTCAGCGTCGCGACGGTGCGCTCCGGCGAGCTGCTCATCTCGACCGACGCCTGCACGGGTCCCTGCGCCTGCTCCATCAGGTCGGCCGCGCGGCCGTCCCAGAACTGAGCCAGGTTGTAGACGGAGTTGAGGACCGTGGGTGCGTTGCGGGGGCCAGCCTGCCAGCCGTGCCCGATGGACGTCTCCATCAGGTCCACGCCGCCGAGGCCGAGATTGTGGCACGTATTGCAGCTGATCAGCCAGCTCTGAGACAGACGCGGGTCGAAGTACAGCTTCTTCCCGAGCTCCACCTTCACCGGCGTGATCGGATTGCCTTCGAGCTCCGGCGGCTCGGCCGGAAGCGGTTCGAACATCGCCTGCGCCCGCTCCATGAGGGGGCTCGAGGCCTCGCCCCCGGCGGCGACCGCCTGCGCCGACCCGTCGGCGGTCGAAGCCTCTTCAGCCGGCGTGCACGCCCAGGCGAGCGCCAGCGACACAACGACGACGGCCAGATCTCGGATCTTCACGGTTCCCCCCTGCTCTCGCGTCCGTTTCCTGCGCAAGCCCATCGGTTCATCGAGTGAGCCGCTACAGCATCCATGCCAGCGTACGCAGCGTCGGCCTCGCGTCGGACCGGCTCACACAACACCTTAGCGGAACGACAATTGGGGTGATGGCGACCGCCCGGAGTCCGGGATGCCGGCGGGCGGGCGGACCGGGCGAGGGGCGTTTTCGGTCCGAAAGCGTCACATCGTCCCGCGAGATCCGAAGAATAGCGGGCAGCGGCGTGTAGATAAGACGAACACCACACGGGGGCTGCCACATGCTGATGTACTCGACGTGCATATTCTGCAATCACTCGCTCGGCAGGAACGAGGCGCTGGAGATCTTTCCCGTCGGGAGGCGGATCTCGTTCGACGCCGCCAAGGGCCGGCTGTGGGTGATCTGCCGGAAGTGCGAGCGCTGGAACCTCTCCCCCCTGGAGATCCGCTGGGAGGTGATCGAGGAATGCGAACGCCTCTTTCGCGACACGCGGCTCAGGGTCACGACCGACAACATCGGGTTGGCGAAGCTCCCCGAGGGACTCGAGCTCGTGCGGCTCGGGAAACCGATGCGCGGAGAGTTCGCGGCCTGGCGCTACGGCGACCAGTTCGGTCGGCGACGACGACGCTCGATGATCTACACGACGGCGGGAGTCGGAGCCGTGGGGGTGATCGTCATCGGCGGCGCCGCGCTCGGGGCTTCGCTGGGCGGTGGCTACTGGGGATACTCGCAGTTGATACGCTGGGTCATGAACGAGCGCATCGCTTCCCGGATCCGTCACCCCGAGACGGACGAGAAGATCAAGGTCCAGCTCAAGCACCTGGAGAAGTCACGCTTCATCCCGACGGGCGCTCCCGGTGAATGGGAGCTCCACGTGAACTACGCGCGCGGTTGGAGCAGCGGGTTCAGCAGTGGCAGCGGAGAGACCCTCGTATACCGGGGCGAGGACGCGGTGGACATCGCCGGCAAGCTGATGGCGCGGGCGAACCGCTCCGGCGGCTCGAAGAAGACGATCGACCAGGCCGTGCGGCGCATCGAGAGTGTCGGCGACCCGGAGTCCTTCCTGAACGAGGCGGTGAGAGAGTCCGAGCGCCTGCGGCACGAGAAGGCCGGAGACAACCCGAAGAAGCTCGCGAAGGCCACCGCGGGTTCGCTGGCGAAGCTGCCGGGTGACATCAGGCTGGCGATCGAGATGGCGACGCACGAGGAAGCCGAGCGCCGGGCGATGGAGGGCGAGCTGGAGACTCTGGAGACGGCGTGGCGAGAGGCCGAGGAGATCGCCGGAATCGCGGACAGCCTGCTCGTGCCGGTCGAGGTGGATGAGTTCCTCGACTCCGAGAGGGAGCGCGCGGCGGCCGGGCCGCGCATCATAGTCCCTGCGGGGGCCGGTGTCTCGGCGCCCGGGGAGCGGTTTGCGACCTCCGGCGGCGCCGGCGGGTCGGCTCCGGGAACGGACGACAATCCGGGGGAATCACCGGAAGGCGGAGACGAAGTCGAATGAGCGACGTCACGATCCGTCCGATCCGATCGGAGGACGACCCGGTCCTCCGTCGGGTCCTGATCGAAGTGCTGACCGAGGTCGGAGCGACGGGGGAAGGGTTTTCGGACCAGGATCCCGAGATCGCGGCCATGTCGGTCGCCTACGACGGTCCGAAGGCAGCCTATCTGGTCGCGGAAGTGGACGGCGAGATCGTCGGCGGAGCGGGGGTCGGCCCTCTGCCGCGGGCCGAGTCCCACGTGTGCGAGCTCAGGAAGATGTATCTCCTCCCTTCCGCGCGGGGTCTCGGCGTTGGCCGCTCGCTCCTGGAACGCTGCCTGCACGAGGCGCGGCGACTCGGTTACCGCGAGTGCTACCTGGAGACACTGGCGCAGATGGATCGGGCGCGAGACCTTTACGAACGTTTCGGCTTCCTCCCCCTGGAGGCACCCATGGGCGATACCGGGCACTTCGGCTGTAACCGGTGGTACTCGTTGAGCCTTTGATATCTTCGAGCAGGGAACGCGAGCCCGACCTGCGGACGGCGCTGCTCGACCTCGGATTCGAGTCCGTTCGTCCGGAACCCGTGCATCTCGAAGACACGATCCTGCCCACCGGCGATCACAAGCTCGTCGTCGATCGCCGGGCGATGAGCACTCGGGTCTCCATCGCCGCGATTCATCATTCCCGACATCTGCTCGAGGACGCCTTCGGCCGCGCCTTCGAGGAGATGGAGCGCCTGATCGACGTCCTGAGCCGCTTCGAGCAGGCGTCGGCAGTTGGTGTGCTGAACTCCGAGGGGCGGCTGACCGGTCCTCCTCCGGAGCTCGTCTACCTGCTGGATCGATCCGCCGCGCTGCACCGGGCGACTGACGGCGCCTTCGACGTCACCGTCCAACCTGTCGTGGACCTGCTGCATCGCTCCCAAGAGGTTGCTGGCGGTGGGGCGCCCGATCCGCTCGAGTGGCGGGATGCGATGGATCGCACCGGGGCCGACGCGCTGCGCGTGTCCCCCACCCGGATCTCGTTCGATCGCGGCGGGATGGGGATCACTCTCGACGGAATCGCGAAAGGTTACATCGTGGACGCGATGGCCGCGGTTCTCGAGGTGCATGGAATCGAGCGCTACCTGATCGATGCCGGTGGCGACATTCGCGCCTGCGGAGGCAGAGAAGACGGAGCCGGCTGGCTGATCGCGGTGCGGGACCCGCGGCACGGAGGACTCGTGCCGGGATCCTTGCGACTCCGTGCGGGCGCCGTCGCGACCTCCGGCGGCTACGAGGCGCGATACGACCCGGATGGATCCTGGCACCACATCGTGAGCTCGCGCTCGGGACGCTCGCCGACCGCGGTTCTGAGCGTCACGGTCGCCGGTCCGAGCGTCTATTCCGCCGATGCGCTGGCCACGGCCACGCTTCTGATGTCCCCGCGCGAGGGAGTTCGCTTCATCGACTCGCTGCCCGGATTCGAGTGCATGGTGATCGATGCCGCGGGGCGCCAGGCGCGTTCCGCCGGCTGGGCCGGACTGACCGCGACTTCCCAGGAAGAAGGTGAGAGATGAAATCGGAATACTCGGGCGCCCAGCTTACCGCGCTCGTGGCCCTGCGCTTCGCCATCGGGTGGCATTTCTTCTACGAGGGCGTCTCCAAGGCCGTGAACGCGTACTGGACGTCGGCCGGATTCCTCGAACAGTCGCAGGGCTTCCTGTCAGAGTGGTTCGTGGACCTGGCGTCGAACCCCTCCACCCTGGCGGTGGTCGACTTTCTCAACGTGTGGGGACTGGTCCTGGTCGGGCTCGGCCTGATGCTGGGCGGGTTGACGAGGACGGCGGCCTGTTTCGGGATCCTCATGCTGATCCTGTATTACCTCGCGACGCCACCGTGGCCCGGCTTCGTCTACGCGATCCCGGCCGAGGGCGCCTACCTGATCATCAACAAGACCTTCATCGAGCTGTGCGCGTTGCTCGTGACCCTGTTCTTCCCGACCGGGAAGATCATCGGGCTGGATAGGCTGGTGCGGCTCGCCCGGGCCCGCGGCTCGGTCCAGGAATCCTACGCATGACGCCCACTCGCACAGCGACGGAGGACGAGACATGAGTGACGAGATTCGCAACGGCGATGACGGGACGCTGGACGACGCCGACAACGCCGAAGGAGATTCGCCGCTGGAGTCCGGGGACCTGGCGGACGAGCCCGCTTCCGAGCCGGCCGCCGGCCCCGCCGGATCGGACGCGGCGGATGAGCCCACACCGGCCCGACGGACCGCCGCGAGCTCCGGCTCGGGTGGAATCGGGCGCCGCGACGTCGTCAAGGCACTCGCGACCGTGCCCGTGTTCGGAGCTCTCGGTTATTCGGCCTTCCGTCGCAAGGGCCTCGCAGCGGAAGAGCGGCGGCGACTGCTGGAAGAGCTGGGGATCGAGGACGAGGGCGCGGCCGTGTTCTCGGAGCTCGAGAACCGCACCTATTCGGATACGATCCGCGTCGGGATCATCGGGTTTGGAGGAGAGGGCGAGTCCCTCATCCGGAGCCTCGGTTTCGCCCACCCCGACTGGATTCAGGCGCGTCGCGAAGCGAAGATCGACGACCCGCGCGACACCTGGTTCGACGAGTGGCTCCAACAGGAGAACCTCAACGTCGAGATCACGGCGGTGTGCGACCTGTTCGACGTGAGGGCGGAGCGGGCGATCGCCGCGTCCACCCAGCCGATCCGACCGGGGGGCGACACCCGGCAGCTCAAGCCCGCCAAGCGCTACCGACATTTCGAAGAGCTCGTTGCCGCGCCCGACGTGGACGCGGTCGTCATCGCGACGCCGGACCACTGGCATTCCCGCATCACCGTCGCGGCCGCCCAGATGGGCAAGCACGTGTACTGCGAGAAGTGCATGACCCGCACCGAGGAAGAGGTGTGGCCGATGGCGGAGGCGGTGAAGAGCTCCGGCATCGTGTTCCAGCTCGGTCACCAGAACCGCCAGATGGAGAGCCACGAGAAGGCGCGTCAGGTAGTGGAAAAGGGGATCCTCGGACCTATCACGCTGGTGGAGACGACCACCAACCGGAACGACAAGTGGGGCGCCTGGGTGTGGGACATCCACGAGGACGGGAACCCGCGCACCATCGACTGGGAGCTGTTCCAGGAGGCTGCGGCTCACAAGGTCCCGTTCAGCCTCGAGAGGTTCTTCCGCTGGCGCTGCTGGTACGACTACGGAACGGGCCTCGCCGGTGACCTGCTCTCGCACGAGTACGATGCGATCAACCAGATCCTGAGTCTCGGGATCCCGCACTCCGCCACTTCCTCGGGAGGGATCTACTTCTTCAAGGATGGCCGGGACGTGCCGGATGTCTGGCAAGCCGTGTTCGAGTACCCGGACCGGGATCTCACCCTCGTCTACAGCGCGACGCTGGCGAACGGGCGGGAACGGGGAATCGTGATGATGGGACACGATGCCTCGATGGACGTCGGCACGAGGCTCAAGGTGACGGCCGATGCCTCGTCCACCCGCTACAAGGAGATGCTCGAGGAAGAGATGGTGAAGCCGGACCGGCCGATGCTCACCTACGAGAGCGGGTTCAAGGGAGTGGACGCGGTCACCACGGCGACGCAGGAGTACTTCGCGAGTCGCGGACTCCTGTTCACATACCGCGGTGGGAAGCGTGTCAGCACCTACTACCTCCACCTGCGCGAGTGGCTGAACGCGATCCGTTTCGACGGCGAGACGAGCTGCAACATCGATCGCGGAATCGAGGAGGCGATCACCTGTCACATGGCCACGAAGTCGTACCTCGAGGGGCGGCGGGTGACCTGGGATCCGTTCCAGCGCAAGATCGTCTGAGGACCGCATGAGCCAATCCTCAACGCTCCCGCCGGCCCCTGCGGCCGGCGGTCGGGCCCGCGGTCGTAAGATCCAGCTCGGCGCCATGATGTTCCTGCAGTACGCCATCTGGGGAGCGTGGGCCCCGGTCCTCTCCTCTCACCTGCTCGGCGACCTCGGGTTCAGCGGCGGCCAGGTGGGGTGGATCTACGCCCTGCTGCCGCTCGCCACCATCATCGCCCCGATCATCGGCGGGCAGGTGGCCGACCGGTACTTCTCCACGGAGCGCGTGATCGGCTTCCTCTCGTTCACGGGCGGAATCGTGCTCATGGTGGTGGCGCGAACCGCCGATTTCGACACGATGTTCGTGCTGATGCTCCTCTACTGCCTGCTGTACGCCCCGACGCTCGCCCTCACGAACTCCATCGCGATGATCAACATGGAGGACTCGGAGAAGGAGTTCGGGACCATCCGGGTGTGGGGAACGCTGGGCTGGATCGCCGCGGGCTGGATGCTGACCGGGTGGCGATGGTTCGGAGAGAGCGACCTGCTGCCCGCGATGCAGGGGGACATGCTGTTCCTGGCGGGCATGCTGTCGCTCGTGATGGGGCTGCAGTCGTTCCTGCTCCCGCACACCCCGCCGCAGCGGGAGGGAGTCAGTCCGTGGGCGTTTCTCGAGTCGGTGAAGATGCTGAAGGTCAAAGACTTCGCCATCTTCGTCGGGATCACGTTCGTCGTCGCGACGGAGCTCGAGTTCTACTACATCCTCACGGCCCCCTTCCTCGAATCGGCGACGATCGGCGTGTCGAGCCGCAACATCCCGGCGGTCATGACCATCGCGCAGTTCGCAGAGATCTTCGTGATGGCGTTCATGCTCTCGTGGGCGCTCAAGAAGTACGGCATGCGCCGGACGCTGGCCATCGGGGTGATCGCGTGGCCCATCCGCTACATCATCTTCGCCATTGGCAGCCCGGCGTGGCTCGTGATCGCGTCGCTCATGCTGCACGGCTTCTGCTACGTGTTCTTCTTCGTCGCCGCCTTCATCTACGTGGACAAGGTTGCGCCGCCCGACATCCGAGCCTCCGCGCAGAGCCTGATCGCCATCATCGCACTCGGACTGGGGCGTTTCCTGGGCAGCCTGTTCGCCGGCGGGGTGCGCGACTGGTTCACCACGAACGGCGTCACCAACTGGACGAACGTGTTCCTGGTGCCGTGCGCCCTGACGATCGTGTGCGCCGTGGCGTTCCTGTTGTTCTTCCGGGAGAAGCCGGGTCCTGTTACATCCCAGACGGGGGAAGTGACTTGACGGCCAGGACAGCCAATGGATGGAATGAAGGCACGTCCTACGAGGCATTCATGGGTCGCTGGAGCCGACCTCTGTCCGACAAGTTCGTCGACTGGCTCGCAGTTCCGCCGGGCGGGCACTGGCTCGACGTCGGTACCGGAACAGGGGCTCTTGCCGCGGCCGTCTGTCGCTCCGCCAGTCCGAGCTCCGTGCTGGCTTGCGATCCTTCAGCGTCGTTCGTCAAAGAGGCTCGGTCCCGGCTCGACGATCATCGGGTATCGTTCGCTATTGCAGGCATCGGCGACCTTCCCGTGCGAGAGGATGGCTACGATGCCGTCGTCTCAGGTCTCGCTCTCAATTTCTTCCCTGATTGTGCCGGCGCGGTGCGGGAGCAGCTGGCGGCTGTTCGCCCGGGCGGAACCGTCGGGGCTCTGGTGTGGGATTACTCTGACGGGATGGAGTTCCTCAGGCACTTCTGGGACGCGGCGGCAGTGGTCGACCCGAAAGCGGCAGAAGTTGACGAAGCGCGGCGATTCCCGATCTGCAGGCCCGAGCCGCTCAAGTCGTTGTTCGAGTCCTCGGGCGCCGAGAACGTGCGAGTGGAGTCCATCGTCATCCCGACCGTCTTCCCGGATTTCAACAGCTACTGGAGTCCGTTTCTCGGCAACGCCGGACCTGCGCCCCGCTTCGTATCTTCACTGACCGAGGAGAGACGAGATGCCTTGGCGAGGGTGCTGCAGGACCGGCTCCCGGTGAACGCGGAAGGCGCAATCGAGCTGAAGGCCCGGGCATGGGCGGTGGCAGGATGCCGCAGTCACTAGGAAGCAAAGAGGAGCCACATTCCAAATGAGCGTGGACAGACTGGGCGTCGGATTCGTCGGCGGCGGGTTCGTGGCCCGCTTTCACATCCGTTCGTGGGTCGGGGTGCGGGACGCCGACGTGCTCGGCGTGGTGAGCCGCGCCGACTCCACGGCTGAGGAAGCCGCCGAACTGGCGCGCTCGCTCGGCGTGGGGGAGGCCAGGGTCTACGCCACCGTCACGGACATGGTGGCGGATCCGGCAATCGACGCGATCTGGATCTGTGCCCCGAATTTCGCCCGCATCGAAGTGATGGAGGAGATCGTCGAGGCGATCGAGTCGGGTCGAGGCGAGCTGGTGGGCGTCGCCTGCGAGAAGCCGCTCGGCAGGAACGCAGCGGAAGCACGGCGCATGCTCGAGCTGGCCGAGCGAGCGGGGCTCCTGCACGGCTACCTGGAGAATCAGCTCTTCACTCCGGGCGTCGTGCGGGGCCGGAACGTCGTGTGGTCTCGAGGTGCGGCGCTGACCGGACCGCCGTACCTGGCCCGCTCGGCCGAGGAGCACAGTGGCCCCCACGCCGCGTGGTTCTGGGAGGGTGAGCTGCAGGGCGGAGGCGTTCTCAACGACATGATGTGCCACTCGGTGGAGGTGGCCCGCTTCCTCCTCACCCCGCCCGGCGCGGCGCGCGACGCTCTCGTGCCGGTAAAGGTCACGGCGCACGCCGATTGCCTGAAGTGGCAGCGACCGAAATATGCGGCGCAGCTGAGCGAGATGAGCGGCGGCAAGCTGGACTACACCAATCGTCCGGCGGAGGACTTCGCCCGGGCCATGGTGGAGTACCGCGACCGCGAGGGTGGAAGGCGCATCGTCGAGGTCACCACATCATGGTGCTACGTGGGCGCCGGGCTTCGCCTCAGCATGGAGCTGCTGGGCCCGGAGTATTCGATGGAGATCAACTCCCTCGACGCCGGACCGAAGGTGTTTCTGAGCCGCGAGGTGCGGGGAGACACCGGCGAGGACCTGGTCGAGAAGCAGAACGCCGAAACCGGAGTGATGCCCATCGTCGCCGACGAAGAGGCCGAGTACGGCTACGTGGGAGAGAACCGGCACATGGTCGGCGCCTTCCGCGACGGACGGATGCCGGACGAGACGTTCGCGGACGGACTGGCCGTGACCGAGCTCCTGATGGCGGCCTACATGAGTGCCGAGCAGGAGCGTACGATACCCTTCCCGCCCCCTGACCTGGACACGTTTGTTCCGGCCGTGGCGCGCGGTGAATGGAACCCAGGGAGAGAGCAATGAGCGCGCGTAAGCTGATCGTCTTCTTCGTGGCTCTCGGCGCCGCCGTCTTCGGGGTGCTGGGCTATTCCCAGAGGAAGAGCGAGACGGCCGGGGGGCCGGCCTCCGCACCAGAGGAGGAGCAGGTGACACAGGACGCGACCGGACCGGTGGCCCGCATAACCGAGGCCGAGCTGGCCGACGGCTTCGTTCCCCTGATCCGGGAGTCGGAGGACGGAAGCTTCAACAAGCACGGGTGGAACCACTACGGCCCGGGCTGGTTCACTCTCGACCATGGCACCGGCATCCTGACGTCGCACGGAGGGATGGGCCTTCTGTGGTACTCGGCGGAGATGTTCGGCGACTTCACGCTGCGTCTCGAGTTCCGCACTTCGAAGCCCGAGTCCAATTCGGGCGTCTTCCTAAGGGTGCCGGAATTGGTGACGAGCGACGAGTACATCTACCACAGTTTCGAGATCCAGATTGACGCCAGGGGGGACTCACCGATTCACCGCACGGGGGCGGTGTACGACGCGGAGCCGCCGAGCGAGGACCGCACGACCGCTCCCGGTGCATGGAACGACATGGAGATCTCGTTCGTGGGCGATCGGATCTCGGTTTCGGTGAACGGCGGTCAGGTCGTCGACTGGGTCGCCGAGCCGCGCGGCAAGATCCGGGACTTCGCGGCCCGCGGCTACATCGGCCTGCAGAACCACGACTGGGACAGCAGCGTCTACTTCCGGAACGTCCGGGTGAAGAAGCTGGATTGAGGTGATCGCGGCCGATCCGAATCGGCCCGTTCAGGTCATCTGTCGGAAGATGCTCTGGGCACTCTCCAGGGATGACGTCGGACCCACGAATATCACCTGGTCACCGGCCTGGACTTCAGTGTCCCCGCGGGGCACCACGTATTGCTCGCCGCGAATGATCGCGGCCACGACGCTGTCGCGCGGAACGTCGATTTCACGGATCTTCTTGCCGGTGACCTGGGCGCCGTCGGGAACCGCCACGCTCACGAGGCTCGCGACACCGGTCCCGATCTCGAACAGGTCCGCGACGCCGGGACGGTCGAGGTAGTTCTCGACCATCGCGGCGGTGGCCCAGGGGGCGCTGATCGCCGCGATCCCCTTTTCCTCGAGCAGGCTCACGTACTCGGGGTCCTGGACCACCGCGATGACGGGGTCCATTCCCAGGCGCTTCGCCTGCAGCGCCACGATGACGTTGCGGCCGTCGTCCTCCGATGCCGCGATCGCGACGTCGACGTTGTCCGCCCCTACCTGCTCCAGGATCTCCCGCTTCGCTCCATCCCCCTGGTAGAGCCCGATGTTCCGGCGGAAGGTCGGCTCCTGGCTCACGGTCGTCTCATTCCGGATTCCCGCTTCCTCATGCCGGCTGCGAAACACCAGTGCGGAGTATCTTCCGCAGGCGGGTGGCGAGGTACGTCGTGCTCAGGACCCGCCCCCCGACGTACGACCCGAACGCCGCCGTGACCCCGACGAGTCCCATCCACCAGCCCCCGAGGACGAAGATGGCCGCGATCCCGCACACTTCGATCGCGGTGGCCACCGTGATCGGGCGCGTGACGCGGGCGCCCATCAGGATCGCGCGCTGGAACGAGAGAAGCACCGACAGCGCGGGCAGCGCCACGAGGATTCGCGTCGGCGTCAGCGCGAACGACGCGAGCTCGGGGGTGAGACCGGAGACCGTGACGAACCACACGTCGGCCAGGGGCGTGAAGGCCACGGCCGCGAGGCCCAGCGTGGTCGCGAGGCCGAGCCCGACCGCGAACCGCGTCAGCTCGGGCAGATGCTCGTTCTTCCTGCCCAGCAGGGCGATCGCCGCGTCCTGGAAGCTGAGGCCGAGCGCCCGAAAGATGAAAGAGAGGGCCTGCACCACGGGAAATATGGCGAGCGACTCCACCGGGGATGCCGCCCGACCCATGAAGAACGTCAACATCGGGTGGACCATCAACCCGATCACCGAGGTGAGAAGAAGCGGGAAGTAGAAGTGCGAGATCCGGCCGTAGCCGAGGACCGGCGCTCCGGGATCCGCCTGCTCGGGGCCCGCGAGCAGCTCGCGGATCGCCCCGGACGCCATCCACCGGGCTGCGATCGCCTCCGTGATCACGGCGGCCGACAGTGACGCCGCGCCGACCCAGGCGCCCGGCAGTCCGGTCGCCAGGGACAGGGTCACCGCCGTCGCGGACATGGCCGTCAGCCGGATCAACGTGCCGGTGGCCACCAGTCGCGTCCGTCCCGAGCGGATCAGCACCCCCTGAGCGAAGCGCCGCGTCCCGATCGCAGCGGGCCACGGGAGGAACAGCCACAGCGCCCCGTACGTCAGGTCGGCGACTCCGGCGGGGAGGCCGATCGCGGTCCGCATGACGAAGTCGAACACGGGGGGAATCAGCACGCCCAGGAGCAGCAGGGTGGAGACCAGATTGAGAGCGCCAGCGAAGTTACGGAGCTTCCGATAGCTGCCGGCATCCTCCACGAGGGCCGTCGACGCGCTCATCAGCATGATGACAGGCGCCTCGATCAGCACGGCGAACGCGAACGCCACCCCGTGCGCCGCCAGGTTGTACTTCGGATCCGGAAGGCGCGCGATCACCGCCGCGAGGAACGGACCCTCGGCCGCCATCATCAGCCAGGTGGCGGCGAGCGGCATCCAGAATCGAAAGATGAAGCGGTTGGAGAGCCGCCCGACCTCAGGCGTATTCAGGCGTCAGCTTCTCCCGCACCCGCTCGAGCAGGGCTTTCGTGAGGCGGATGCCCTCGGGCTCCGAGAGGCGGGTGCCTTCGTATTCGATTCCGACCCAGTCCCGGTAGCCCGCATCCAGCACGATCCGGATCAGCCGCTCGTACTCCAGGACCACCTCTTCGCCGGTCTCGTCGAAGTCGTGGGTCTTCGCGGAGACCGCCCTGGCGTAGGGCATCATCTGCTCGACCCCCCGATAGTTGTCGTAGCGCTCGCTCTCGCTGATCCGGAAGTTCCCGAAGTCCGGCAGCGTTCCGAGGCGCGGATGATCCCCCGCTTCGATCACGGAGGTCAGCCATCTCGCGTTGCTCGACAGACCTCCATGGTTTTCGACGATCACGTTGATTCCGAATCCATCCCCGTACTCCGCCAGCCGGTGCAGACCGTCCGCCGCCAGGTCGCGCTGCTCGTCCCAGCTTCCCTCGCTCGCCGCGTTCACCCGGATCGAATGGCAGCCGAGGAGACGCGCGGCCTCGACCCACGGGTAGTGGTTCTCCACGGCCCTGGTTCGGGCCGCCGGATCGGGATCGCCGAGTCGTCCTTCCCCGTCGCACATGATCAGAACGCTTCTCACGCCCTCCGACTCGCACCGGTCCCGCAGGGTCAGCAGGTACCCCTGGTCCACGGCCCCCTGCTCGAAGAAGGTGTTCACGTACTCGACCGCCTGGATGCCGTAGTCGCGGCTCGCCACCGCCGGGAAGTCCAGGTGTTCCAGTTTTCCGGCGCCCAGCGCGCGGTGCAGGGACCACTCGGCGAGCGAAATCTCGAACAGGGGTTCTCCCGGCACTGAAGCCACGCCGTCCGGTTTCGGCGCTGCGAACAGCCCACCAGCCCGGGGAGGCCGGCAGATCCCGCTCAGCGCCAGGCCCGCCGCTCCGGCGGTGATCCGTCCGACGAAACGGCGCCGATCGATGGTCCGGGAAGGCGAGCCCTGGACGTCCATCGCATCTCCTTGCCGAGAGCGTTCCCGGCCGCGAGTATTCTCGGAACGGTACGTTGGAATGACCGGAAGCTACTGCGTTTCAGGCTCGCACACAGGGTCCGGCGGGCTCCTCGGATTCGAGGTCCCGGCACCGACGAGCCGGTGTGCTGTCTCATAAGTCGCGTGAGCACCGAGGGCGGCGAGGCGTCCGGCTGGCAAGGCGCGAGGACGAAGGCGTAGCAGCGTTACGTCGAGGACGAGCAACGCCGCCAGCCGGGAGTGCATCGACGGCCGAATGCCATGCGACTAATGAGACAGTCCACTACTGCGGGAAGCGACATGAAAGACAGCCCCGTGTCTCAGCGCCACGATGTCCTGGCGACCGGTCATCCCGGAGGCCGAAGTCGCTGGAGACTCGCGCGCGATCTCGGCGTGTTCGAACTGAAGCTCGCCGTCGATGGCCTGAAGGACCTGGTCCTCGCGCCTCTCGCCCTCGCGGCCACCCTGGCCGACCTGGTGATTCCCTCTGCAAGCCGGGGGATGCTGCTCGAAGCGGTCCTCCGGATCGGCGAGCGGTTCGACCGGTGGCTGAACCTGTACGGACTGAGGCGTCGCGGGGAGGCGCGCACCGTTCTCGATGAAGGCGGGAGCGACATGATCCTGGACTACATCGAGAGCACGGCGCTCGATCTCCATCGCAGCATAGGCCGCCGCAAGCGCGGCGAGTCCGAGGACTGACCTACAGCTCCACCTGGGTTCCGAGCTCGATCACGCGGTTCGGCGGAAGCTTGAAGAAGTCCGTCGCTCCCAGCGAGTTCCTGGACATCAACGCGAACAGCCGCGCCCTCCACAGACGCATCGGTGGCTCCCTGAGCGCGATGAGCTTCTCACGCCCCAGGAAATAGGACGTCTCCATCGGCTTGAACTGGATTCCGTCCGCCGGGTCAGCCTGCGCCAGCGCCGCCGGCACGTGCGGATCCTGGGCGAACCCGTAGCTCACGGTGACACCGAAGATCCCGGCGCCGAGATCCTCGCACCGGATCCGCTCCTCGGTCGGCACGTGCGGCACCTCCCGCGTCACGACCCGGAGGAGCAGCACCTGCTCGTGCAGCACCTTGTTGTGCTTGAGGTTGTGGAGGAGCGCGGGCGGCGTCTCGCGAACCCCGGAGTGCATGTACACGGCGGTTCCGGGGACGCGGTGCACAGCGCTGCGCTCCA
>Ga0210060_1000194_pt1 | contig 31565 bp, 33 predicted proteins | sample Joice_CattailNLB_FD_184871 | JGI IMG/M metagenome (GOLD analysis project Ga0210060, IMG submission 184871) | Wetland microbial communities from San Francisco Bay, California, USA, that impact long-term carbon sequestration - Joice_CattailNLB_D2... | ecosystem: Environmental > Aquatic > Marine >...
TGTTCGGGACGCTCTCCTGGGCGACCGGCTCCGTGTTCGGAAACCGATTCCCGCACCCGTCATCCTCCTGGATGTCGGCGGCGCTCCAGATGACGATGGGTGGGCTCCTGCTGCTCGCTCTGGGCACGGTCACCGGCGAGTGGTCGCGGATGGATCCGGGGCAGGTATCGGCGCGATCGTTGGGTGCGCTCGCCTACCTGGTGGTGTTCGGCTCTCTGATCGCTTTCGCGGCGTATGTCTTCCTCCTCCGGCACGAGGCGCCGGCCAGGGTCGGAAGCTACGCCTACGTGAATCCCGTGGTGGCCGTGTTCCTCGGGTGGGCCCTCGCCGCCGAGCCGGTCACCGCTCGCACGATTGCGGCGGCTGCCATCATCCTCACCGGCGTCGCGTTGATCGTCCGGCACAGGGCCCCGAAAGAGCCGCCGGCGGCGCCGGAGGTGGCGCCGATCACCCCGGGGGACGAGACCGGCCTCGATTCGGCCGTCGCGCCCTCCGCGACCTGTTGAGCGTGCGGCGGGACGTCAGTCCGGCATGCCCGCCGTGTCGCAGATCCGTGCGGCGAGAGCCTGGAGCTCCTCCTTCGAGCGTCCCTCGAACCGGCGGGCGCATACCGCTCCGTAGCCGCCGCACAGGCGTTCGCAGGCAGACCCTCGAACGGTCTGGTCCGCCATCTCGAACAGCACGTTGTCTTCCTTGAGGATGTGTCCCCGAATCAGGTCGACGTAGCCGCGCGCCGAATTCTGGAGGATGGAGAGCGCCCGCTCGTCCCCCTGCCGCGCCGGCTGCAGGGAATCCGACATCGCCCGGGCGAAGGCCCGACCCTGCTGGTGCTCGTACAGCATCACGGCGATCGGGCCCTGATGCCGGGGCAGTCCGCCCGCTTCCAGCTCCGGGAACAGCAGATCCTCTTCCTTGCCGTGGTGGCAGGCGTCCGCGAACAGCCGGATGAAGGTCACGCAGTCGGCCATCGTATCGAAGTCGAGTCCTTCATCCCCCCCGGCTTCGGCAAGCAGGGCCTGCATCGCCGACGCGACCCTCAGGATGAGCTGATGTTCTTCACGCAGGCGGGAGGTCGCCGTTTCGGCGGACGGGCTGTTCATGAGACGCTCCGGGTCGGTGGGGCAATCGACGATGGCTGACGGTAATGCCGGCGACGGGTCGAGGCCACCCGCGACGCCGCGGAGCGGACTTCGTTGTAAAGCGAGCTTGACAAGAATCCGAAATCGGGTATGATGGAAAGTATGCTTGACACAGGAGGTGTCGTGGCCGACACGGTTCGCAACCAGGTGAAGGCTCTGAGAACCGACCGACGGTGGACGCAGGAGCAGCTCGCGGCGCGAGTCGGCGTGTCCCGGCAGAGCATCAACTCGATCGAGCGCAATCGCTACGTGCCGAGCCTCGCCCTCGCCCTGAAGTTCGCCCGGGTGTTCGCGCTTCCGACCGACGAAATCTTCACGCTGGAGTAGACGATGATCGTGCGTACACTGAAGGAGAACGTGGACGAGAGGTTTCTCACTCACCGGCTCCGGGCGAGCAGTCTCGCCGGCGTAGCGGGAGGCGTGAGCTCCAGCCTGCTGTTCGCGTACTACTACTTCGTGCGGCAGGATCCGCGGTGGGATCTGCTGGCCGTGGCGGTGCTCATCGCCGTCGTGAAGCTGAGCGCCCTGGCATACTACCGGGCGACGGACTGAATCCCGAGCCTCGGATTGGCTGCGGAGTGCGACGGCTTCAGTACGTAAGCAGGAGCCCGAGCGTGATCGGCACCGTGAGCAGGCTGATCGTCGCCAGCCAGTCGGTCTCCTGCTGCTCGACGATCCGCACGTCGTACAGCTCGATGGCGGCCCGGGCCCAGTCCGTGTTCTTCGTCGGGCGGTAATATCCCACGACGCTATCGCCGCGGATCCGGGGCGACTTCATGAAGAACTGGGTGCCGTCCTGCAGGGTGATCCGGTATTCCGGGCCGTCCGCGTCCGCGGACCCGATGGTACGGCCGAGATCGTCCTGGTACCCGCTCTGCCCCGCGGCCGCGGCGTCTCCGAGCTGGAGAGGCAGGTTCGCCGGAGCGTACTTCTGGCAGCCGCCTGCCGGCAGAGCGAGAGTGAGCAGAGCGAGTGGAAGCAGGACGGGCACGGCCCGGTGCAGAGCGGGCTCTCTCACTCGACCGTGAACTCCTTCACCATCCCGAGAGCGGCCCCAGATTCGGCGATCCAGGCGTACCTGCCCGGCTCCAGGTCCACTGTGAAGAACGCCGTGTATCCGGAGGGCATCTCCTGAAGCCCGCCCAGGAAGGTGGCCGGGGCGGGCGTCCGGAGACCATCGATGTTCATCCAGTCCATCCAGCCGATCACCTTGTCGAGGTCGGTTCCCTCGTCCAGTCGGACCACGTGCACGTCGTTCCCGAGGCCGACCTCGGGGTGCTCGTCGAAGTTGACCTCGATGGTCTGCTTCCCGGCTTCGGGCGTTCCCTCGATCTGGAAGCCGTAGTTGAACAGGGTGACCGACAGGTCCGCCTGCGGTGGCCGTCCGCCTGAGTCTTCGCTCGTGACCGTGAGCGGCCGGGCCATGCCGAGACTGCCGTGGAACTCGCCCTCACTGGTCTTCACGTAGCACTCGATGACGTAGTCGCCCGGATCCAGCCTCTCCGTGACCTGCGCCGTTCGTCCCGGGCCCACGAGCCCCGGACCTCCCATCTGAACGACCTCTGCGTACCAGGCCGGGAGAAGCTGACCCAGGAGCGCGCCGGCGCCCGCCCTGTCGACGGTCCCGTCCCGCAGCTCGTGCCACACGCTGTCGAAAGGCGCCCCGACCTCGGCCGCGTAGTCCTCGAACGTCTTGCCTTCTGGCAGTCGGCTGAGGAGAAGGAAGTGGTGCTCCATGCCCTCGTTCTTGAGACGGATCGTGGTCCATCCAGAGGCTATCTCGGCCGGTCCGACGAAGGCGTAGTCCTTCGCGGCGAACTCGACCACGGGTGCTGGAGAGGCCGACTCCGCGGCAGTGCCTTCACCCTCCGGTTGCCCGCGGTCGGCAGACCCACAGGCCCACGAGGCCGCTGCGGAGAGGGCGACGCCGGTCAGAACCGCTCGGCGTAGTGCGAACATGGATCCTCCTCGGCCGAATGAGACGATCGATCACGAAGTACGAAAACCCCCCACGTTCCATCCGTCAACGGAAGGCGTTGGACGGCTACCCGGGCTTCCGTACATTGAGAAGAGCCAAACGACCCCAACCCCAGACGAGAAACTCGATACATGGCCAAGACGAGCTCGTTCGACGTGAGCACCGGAGTGGATCTCCAGGAAGTGGACAACGCGATCAACCAAGCCCGCAAGGAGGTCGCCCAGCGCTACGACTTCAAGGGCACGAACTGCACGCTGCAGTTCGAACGGTCGGCGGCTTCCGTCACGCTTGAGGCGGACGACACCTACCGGCTCCAGGCGCTCGGACAGGTGCTGAGAGAGAAGCTCTCACGCCGCAAGGTCCCCCTGAAGAACCTCGACGAGAGCAAGATCGAAGAAGGCTCGCTGGGCAGGGCCCGCCAGACGATCGGCTTCAAGCAGGGGATCGACCAGGAGACCGGCAAGAAGATCTCGAAGGACATCCGGGGCGGAGACTTCAAGAAGGTGCAGGTCCAGATCCAGGGCGACGAGTTGCGCGTGATTGCCCCCTCCAAGGACACGCTCCAGGAGGTCATGGCCTTCCTTCGGACGCAGGACTACGGAGTCGAGCTCGCGTTCGGCAACTACAGGTAGGCCCCGCCTCGGCCGATTCCTCGTGGCGCGTATATGTATAGTTAACTTGACAAAAAGTATAGTTAACTGTACTATCCGGTCATGAGGCCACGGCACGATGTCCTGAACCACGTTCGTCGGCACCGCCTCATGCTCGACGGCATGACCCAGCAGGAGCTGGCCGAGCGTGTCGGCGTCACCCGCCAGACGATCCTCTCGATCGAGGGCGGCCGGTACAACCCGTCCGTCGGTCTGGCGCTGCTGCTTGCCGATGTGTTCGGCGTTCCCGTGGATCAGTTGTTCGAAATCGAGCGGGGTGAGCGGCATGACTGAGAACGAGAAGCGGGGCTCGCTCCCGGGCCTGACCGGGCTCATCGCGGGGGCGTTCGTCATCCTCGGTGTCTTCCTCTGGATGTTCGTGTCGAAGGGCCTGCTGTTCGTGGCGGGCCTCGGCGCGTTCGGACCGGGGATCCTCCGGGAGCTCGGGTGGCTGGGCGACCAGGATGAGTTCCAGAGGCAGGCGGCGCATCGGGCCGGGTACCACGCCTTTCTGGTCGGCGGGCTCGCGACCGTGCTCGCGTACTCCGCCCTCGAGTGGTGGGAGGAGACGCTCCCCGTGTCGTCCGAGTGGGTCCTTCTGATCCTCATCGTCCTGTGGCTCACCTGCCTGTTCAGCGCGCTGCTCGGCTACTGGGGGGCCCGGAAGACGGCAGCGCGGGTCCTCCTCGTGTTCGGTTCATTCTGGGCGCTCTTCGTCCTCGCGAACGTCGTGACCGAGGCGACCACGAATCGCGATTTCGGCGCGGCGGCGATCGGAGCGCTGATGGGCACGCTGATCGTCGGACCCTTCTTCATCCTCGCCTGGGCGGCCGGACGCTGGCCGCGCACGGCGGGCTTTCTGCTGCTCGCCGTATCCGTCTTCTTCCTCTTCTTCTTCGCTCCGCACGGCGCCTTTCAATGGTCGACGGTCCTCGTGCGGGACTCGCTTCTCATGGTCCCGCTGGCGGCCTCCGGGCTGGCCCTGCTTCGAGAAGCGCCCGAGGACGCGCCGGCCTAGTCTGCAACCGGTCTCCATTTTCGATTAGGTTTCGGGAAGCCTCCGCGCGTGGCGGTGCGCCCGAACCCGTATCCGCAATGGAGATCCATGGCTCTGCCGACCCTCAAGAAGGAGCATCTCAGCAGGAAAGCGCTCGGGACCCTCGCACTGGAGGGACTGGTGATCTTCGCGGGCGTCACCGCCTCCTTCTGGATGGAGCAGTGGCGGGAAGGACGGGAAGACCTCCATACGTACACCCACCTGCTCGAGGAGATCTACTACAACGCGGTCGTCGACGAGGCTTCCACTCCGATCGGCATCGCGGACAACAACCTGGCCCTCAAGTACGCGCTGGAGCTCACCGTCCTGGATTCGGGCGTGCCAGCCGATCGAGAACTGTATCCTCAGCTGAACCACATCTTCAGCGGCCTGTTCTCGGGGATCAACTCCGCGGGCTACACACGGCTCAGCAACACCTCGCTGTCGCTGCCGTTCGACGAGACGATGGTGACCCTCGACAACAGTTACCAGTCGCTGATCGGCCTGCAGAACGGATTGAGCTCACTGAACGGTCAGCTCGAGGAGCTGAGGGCGAGGTACTGGCGCAGCGCGGGCATGGTGGATTGCTCCGGCGCGGAGGCCAACGACGGCACGGTCATCCTCATGGACCGGCCCTACATGGCGGAGATCAGGACGCTGTTATATCCGGACGGCCAGTGCATCGCCGAGGCGGCGAACGAATCCCGGGCCCGGGAGCTCCTGGCCGAGCCGGGATTTCGGAATGCCGTTCGGCAGGTCATCGACCTGAGGCAGGATGCGGCGTGGCTGATCGGATTGCAGAGTACCGTGCTGGGGGCGATCCGGGGAGCGATCGAGGCCCGGCTGCCGGACGTGGAGCTCCCGATCGCCTCGCTGGAGCTGATCAGCTGGCCCAGGGTCACGGTCGCGGAGACGGAGACGCACACGGACCTGCGAAGGACCGGTCCCCACACCTGGGAGGCCAGCGTCGAGCTCACGGATGGATTCATCAAGTTCAAGGCCAACGACGACTGGAGCATCAACTGGGGCGCACCGTTTCCCGCCATCATCGATGCACCACGGTTCCTGTGGAACTCCGACCGGATCCGGGTCGACGACGTGTTTCCGGCCGGCACGGCGCACTTCAACGGCATGAACCTGCCGGTACGGGCCGGGTCTTATCGAGTCACCTTCAACTCGCATACCTTCGAGTACCGTTTCGATGAAGTGGAGCCGGTTCCGTGAGCATCACGGTCCGCGTCCCGACCGCGCTGCGCGTCTACTGCGACGACGCGCCGGTCCTCAAGCTGCAGGCTCCGAGCGTGCGAGCTGCCCTCGACGACCTCGAGCGCACCCATCCGCCCCTGTATCGCAGCGTCTGCGACGAGACGGGCACGGTGCGCCGCCACGTAAACCTGTTCGTGAACAAGACGCACGTCCGTGACCTGCAGGGGCTCGACACGCCGCTTTCGGAAGGCGACGTGGTGACGATCCTGCCAGCCGTGTCAGGAGGGTGAAGCATGGAGCAGCGCGTGATTCTGTGCATCGGGACCAAGAAGGGCGTGTTCGTGGCGGAGTCGTCGACCGACCGCGAGAGCTTCAGCCTGCGCGGGCCCTTCGCGCCGGGCGTGGCCGTCTACGCGGCCCTGATCGACACGCGGGCGGAACCGCGGATTTACGCTTCGAGCTGCAACGCCTTCTTCGGAATGAAGGTGCTTCGCTCCACGGACCTCGGCGCGACGTTCGAGGAGACCCGCCAGGCGCCGGCCTTCCCGAAGGAGGACGGGCGGGCACTGGCGAACATCTGGTCCCTCGAGGCTGGAGATGAGGAACACGACCTGTGGTGTGGCGTCGAGCCGGCCTCCCTGTTTCGGAGCGGAGACGCCGGCGATTCGTGGGACCTGGTGAACGGGATCAGCAACCACCCGCACGCCCGTCAGTGGCAGCCCGGGAACGGCGGGCTGTGCCTGCACACGATCGTGCGGGACGGGAACCGCGTGCACCTGGGGATCTCTACCGGTGGCCACTACCTGAGCGAAGATGGGGGTGAGACGTTCGCCGCCTCCAACGATGGAATCGGAGCCGGCTTCGAACCCGACCCGTTCCCCGAGTACGGGCAATGCGTTCACAAGATCGCACGGCACCCGGACGCGCCGGGTCGCCTGTACATCCAGAATCACGGCGGCTGGCCCGATAGTCCCGGCATCGGCGTCCTGCGCAGCGACGACCACGGCCGCACGTGGACGTCGATCGCCGAGGGACTGCCCTCCGACTTCGGCTTCCCGATCGTCGTGCATCCGCGCGACCCGGACGTGGTCTACGTCCTGCCGCTGGAGCCCATGACGCGGACCTGTCCCGACGGGGCGCCCGCGGTGTGGCGCAGCGAGGACGCGGGTCGCGGGTGGGGCCGCCTCGACCGCGGACTCCCGGGAGAGCGGAGCTACTTCACCGTCCTGCGCGATGGAATGGCCATCGACGACGTGGCCGAGCCCGCCCTCTACTTCGGGACGACGACGGGCCAGGTGTGGATCGGACGGGACGGCGGCGAGCGCTGGGACTGCTTGTTCGACGCGCTGCCGCCGGTGAACTGCGTGAAGGTCGCCGCCGTCTGACGGCACGGCGACCCGATCTTCCCGGCCCCCTGCTAGTCACCGCCCGCGTACAGGATCCGGTGCAGCTCCAGGCCCTGCTGAACCGCGAGGGCCACCTGCTTGCCGGCCCACGTGGGCATCGCTCCCAGGCCCGCCGCCTGTAGCCGTGCGAGCGCGCGAGTGGCGGGCTCTCCGGCCGTGAGCCCCTCGAAATCGGCCAGGAACTCCTGCGAGGCCGCCTGCTTCACCCAGGGCTTGGTCTCCACCGTGGCCTTCGTGAGCCTGACCCTCCGTACGCGGCCATCCGGACCGACCGTGAGTCCGATCTCGAACGGTCCATGCTGAGTGTTCACCTGCGGGAAGAGCACCACGCCCACTGCATTCCCCGATCCGTCCTCGCCGTAGAAGAACTTGACCTCGGGCGACTCGGGCTCGAAGTCCGCCTCCTCCTCGATCCGCTTCAGGTCCTGCTTTCCGATCTGTACGGTCTTCACGAAGTACTGCGTGGCCCCGGGAAGCGTCGAGCGGATGACGTCCGCCTGCTTCTCGATCACCACCGTGGGCGTGATGTGGATGGCCCCCGCGGTGAGGCCCGGCAGGGCGAGCGCCAGGAGCGCTCCCATCGCCAGCCGTCGCGTCCGACCTTCCGATCCGTAGCCTCTGCTGGATCTGCTGGATTTCATCGAATCATCCTCCGAGTGCTTGTGTCGTCCGGCCGCCGAACACGGCCCTCAGCGTTCCGATCAGCACGACCAGATACACGGCCGTCATGACCCAGCCCGAGCCGATGGTGAGCCAGGCGAAGCCGCCGATCCCCGCCTTCATCAGCCACTGGCCTGCGAAGTCCATGGCTCCGGACCCGAAGGCGGCCAGAATCACGACGTCCCTCCAGCCCGCGCTCCACCCGAGTCCCAGGATGACCAGGGTCTGGAGGGCCGCGACGATCGCGTAGATCATGATGTGGATGTGGCTGTCCTGGATGAGGAGCGGCGTATCCACTTGGTGGCGCTCCTCCTTCATCGTCGTCAGCTCGAGCGGCGCCGTGCGACTATGCGACTCCTGAGGCAGGCGCGACGCCTCGACCTTCTGCGGCACGTAGGTCGCGGCCACGTCGCCGGGCGTCAGGCCCGCGTACTGCCTGACCATCAGGAAGGCGAAGACGTACGCGAGACCCAGTACCAGCAGGAACATTACGGCGGCCAGCTTCACCGACCGGTTCGCGTCTCTCAGGCTGTACAGACCACTCATCGATTCGTCCTCTGCTTCGGGCTCGGCGCGTGCGCCCGCCCGTCAAAACGTGATCACCAGCTCCGCCAGGTAGATGATGTCCCAGGTGCTCTCTCCGTCGCTCGCTTCGAAGAAGGGCTCGTCGGAGTGGTTGTATCTGATCCCCGCCCGGATCTGGAACCGGGGGATGCGGAACGTGGTGTGCTCGACGTTGGCGAAGATCCCCTGCCGTCCCGTCCCCAGGAAATAGACGGGCGTCACCGTGATCGACTCGAGCGTCTGCGCCACTCCCGTGCGGGCCCCGTCCCGGTCCCGGAACACCTCGCCCCGCACGGCGCCTCCGAGGTGAGTGGAGAAGCGTCCGAACAGTGTGAGAAGCCCGCCGTACCAGACAGCGTCCGTCTCGTCGGACAGGGCGTGCCGGTCTCCACCGTAGTTCGCTTCCCCGCCCACGACGAAGTCCGGTGTAGGCTGGAACGCGTAAGCCAGAGTGAGCAGGTAGCGGTCGAGCGTGTCTCCCTCATCGCCCTCAGGTCCGTACATGCCGGCCAGGCTGAAGCTCGTGTTACCGGTGGGCCGCAGTCCGGCGCTGAGGGCGACCGTCTTTCCGTGGTTGGGGTCGACCTGGCTGTTCCAGCCGTTCGCCACCCAGCCGGACAGGTCGAACGCCGGGGTCACGTTCCACCGTCCGATGAGGCCCACTACTTTGGCCGGCCGGGCGTACTCGAAGTTGAAGCTCTCGGTCGGAAGGAAGTTCAGCGGCTCGTCGTCCCGCTCGAACCCGATCGGAGCGTCGAGCTTCCCGAAGCTGAAATTGACGTTCGTCGCGCCCGGCGGCGTGAAGTTCACGATCAGGTTGTCGATCTCGATCTCCGTCGGCACTTCGTCCCCTCCGTCCGCCCCATCCTCCTCCGTCGAGAGGGCGGTGGTGAGCTGGCCGAAGAACCACAGAGATTCGCCGATCTCGCTGAACAGCGACACGGCGAGCTTGCCGGCGAGGAAGCTGTTCTCGCCGGTCCGGCCCGCGTATGCGTAATCGCCTACGCCGAACCCGGTGATCTGCAGCGGGGCGCTCCCCTCACCGGTCAGCGCATCGAGTCCCTGGCTGCCGCTCCCGGACAGGTCGATCGCCTGAACGTCGGTCCGGGTCGTGTCCGCCTGCTGAGCGGAGAGGACCGCCGGTGCCAGGCCTCCCGCGACCGCCGCAGCGATGATGACCAGCGCCACCCTCGTCGAGGGTCTCGCGTGCATGTGAACCTCCCTGAGCGAAGATCCTGGGGGCACGACGGACCCGGCCTCTCGCAGGGGCCTGCAGGTGTCCGTCGGCGGAGTCCGGTGAGCTCAGGTCCTGGGAGGCGGAGTCGGGGGGATGTCTATGAACGCGCGGAAGGAGGTGGAACGGCCCAGTTCGCCGGGCGCCTCGCCGGAGAGCACCGGGAGCGTGGCTACCGCGCATACAGGGCAGGCGGGTGAGAGGTCTCCCCGGGCGGGCGCCCGATGGGGCGCCTGCAGAGTGGTCCCGTGGCACGTCGGGGCCGTCTGCCCGAGCGCCGTGTGGCCGCGGCTCGGATGCCGGCCGGAATCATGGTAGTTCACGTCCGCTGCGTGGTGGTTCAGCAGGCAGTCGATCGCGCACCCGAACGATGGATCGGCTACGAAGAACAGAACTGTCATGAGCGCACCTGCTCCGCGCCTCGCGCGGCGCAGGCCGTGTCCCGCACTCCAGTTCCTCTTGTGGCCCATCCGTCCTCTTCCGTCATCGGCCCCGCAGGGCGGGCGCCGGAGTTTCCCATCGATGAACAAACTCCGGCGAGGTGTCAATGTTTGCCGACTCCAGGTCCGAGGTGTGCCCCGGACGCGGAGCGCCCAGTGGTCATCGCCCTTCGGCGGTTCCGGAGGAGCGCGGGGGTGTAAGGTCAATCTAAAATGTTCACATTACGTGCGTTAGAGCGTCACAGAAATCTCCGCCCGGCGTCCCGGGCCGAGGAAATGGGGGCTCATCCGGCACGGACGTTGCTATCCGTGGAGGAGGCGGTGGGCGTTCCGAGGCGCCCCGACCACCATGCCTCTGCAGCCGGGAGCCGGACCGATGCTATGCCTTCCTTGCCTGGGGACGGGTCAGTACCCCGGCAACCGTACGTGCCCTACCTGTGCTGGCCGCGGCGAGCTGCCCGACGATCGCGCCCACAACCCGATGTGCCCGTTCTGCATCGGCACGGGGCGTGATCCTTTCCAGAAAGGAAGAGTCTGCGCCGCCTGCGGTGGGTGGGGAAGAGCCTCAAGCAAGCAGACGCCCCCGGCCGGCGAGGCCCTGCAGCCTGCCCGGCCTGCACAGCCGGAGCCCTCCTCGAACGGGCGCGGCGCGACCGGACCGCCGGCACACGGCCCGGCGGCGATGCCCCCCGACGGACTGGAAGACCTGCTCCGCGACATGGTCGGCGACGTGGACGTCTGCGAGCCGTCGCTCGACGAGAAGGGCCTCGATGGCCTGCGCGCCCTCCGACGGTGCGATCTGATCCGGGTGCTGGCGTATGAAGTCGACGCGGACGTGGTCCGCCGGATTCGCGAATTCACCAGGGAGCTGCCCCGCTTCCTGTTCCGGCGGTACAGGGGACGGGAGATCCACGACCGGTTCCTGCTGACGCCGGGAGAGGTCGTCTTCATCGGTCCGCGCGCGGCCGACGGCGACGAGCCACCGGGCGTCGTTCGGGTCCCGTCCCGGCTGGCGCGAGAGATGATCGAAGACGTGCGGCTGGCTTTCGACCGACGGTGGAGCGCCGGGGACAGGCTGGGCTGACGTGTCTCTTGCGCCTCGGGGCGGACTTTGCTCGTGCATGACGTCCGAAAGCGCGGTGGCGGATCGCACCAATCCGATTGACGCCTCCAGGTCGCGCCGGTAGAGTTCGGGCACCCCCTGACTTCACCGAAGCGGGAGGATCTGCCATGACGTTCCGCACGCTGCTCCTCGCCAAAGCCGCCGTCTGTCTTGCCTTCGGCGTCTATCTTCTGGCCGCCCCCACGTCTCTGCTCGGACTGCTGGGTGCAGATCTGACCGGCGCCGGGCTGTTCACCGCGAGGGAGTACGGCGCGGCAATGATAGGCACCCTGCTGCTTGCGTGGTTTGCAAAGGACGCGCAGGCAGGAGATGCCCGCGGCGCCATACTTCTCGATCTGTTCGTGTACGACGGAATCGGGGTCATCGTCACCGCATGGGCGATACTCACAGGCATCTTGAACGCGCTGGGTTGGAGCATCGTGCTCGTCTACGCCTTCTTCATGGTGGGCTCGGGATATCTGTTCGCGAAGGACAGGCCGCTCTCGTCAGGGCGGGAAGGGACGAGATCGGCGGTAGCATAGTCCATCGGCCCGGCGACACTTCGCGTATGTTCGCACCGGCCCTGCACTCGGTTCTGCCAGTGGCCGGGGTGAAGGCGATCAGGTCAGCTTGTCGGGCAGGAGCCGGCTCAGACGCATCAGGCACGCGGCGGCGAGGCCGGCCAGGGCCGCGCCGGTGAGAAAGGCGGTCGGGGAGCCGAACGACTGCCAGAGAACACCGAACAGGACACTCGCCGGAAGCGCCGCCATCCCCACGGCTCCGTGGAATGCGCCGTACGTGCGTGCTCGATGGTCGGGCGGCGAAAGGTGCGCCACCAGGACCTTCTCGGGAGCCTCGGTAAGACCGAAGAAGAGTCCGTACGCGACAAAGAGCGCCCAGGCGGCGGCCTTCCCCGTAGCCATGGCGAACCCGGCGTAGACCCCGGCGTATACCAGCCATCCCGTGATCACCACCCGAGCCGGTTTGATCCGGTCTGCGACGCGCCCTCCGGGGATGCTCCACGTCATCTTGCTCACATGGAACACGGCCCAGAGGGCCGGCAGGGCGCCCATGGACACGCCCAACTCCTGGGCGCGCAGGAGAAGGAAGGCGTCAGACGCGTTGCCGAGGGTGAAGAGGACGACGACGGCCAGATAGAGTCGGAACGGCCCCGCCAGGGCGCGGGGATCAGATGGCCCGGCCGGTCCCGCCAGAGAGCCCGCGAGAGCTTCCGCGGGGTTAGGAGCGTCCGGGCTGCCGGATCCCTGGAGGCTGAGCGGCTGCGGCAGCACTTCCCGCACGCGACGCGCCAGTATCCACAGGGTTGCGATGGCGGGGACCGCGGCGAAGGCGAACACCAGCCGCAGGCGACCGGGCCAGGCCAGGAGCAGCAGGGCCGCGAGGGTGGGGCCCACGACGGAACCGGCATGATCTGCGGCCCGGTGCAGACCGAAGGCCAGACCTCGCTCGCCCGCGGGGGCGGAATCCGCCAGCAGCGCATCCCGCGGTGCCGTACGGACGCCCTTTCCCGCCCGGTCGGCGAGCCGGACGGCCAGCACATGCCACGGCGCCGTGGCGAGGGCCAGGAACGGTCGTGCAACCCCCGCCAGCCCGTACCCGGCGATCACCAGCATCTTCCTTGCCAGGAGGCGATCGGACGCCCACCCCCCCGCATACTTCAGCAGGCTGGAAGCGCTTTCAGCCAGTCCCTCGACCATTCCCAGGAGGGCGGGCCCTGCGCCAAGCGTGCCGACCAGGAACGCAGGCAGGAGCGGGTAGATCATCTCGCTGGCCGCGTCGTTGAAGAACGAGACGATGGCCAGGGCTCCGACGTTGCCTCGAAGCAGTCGCCGCAGGCGACGAGAATCTTGCCGCATCCAGAGAAGCGTGCAGATGAAGAAGGTCCGAATTAGTTCGCGGGATCCGGGAGATCCTGCTGCGGGTCGGCGGGCCGGATCAACAGTCCGCTGGTCGACACCCTGATCTCCCACATCGCCTTCTCGACCGGGGCGGTGACGAAGGTCGCCGATCCGTACTCCGCGTCCACGAGCGGCGAGAGCAGAGGCAAGGCACGCCGCAGGTGGAACAGGTCGAACAGCTTGGACTGTCCCAGGGCATAGACGGTGCGCGGCCCGGCCATCTCCTGTTCGAGATCCACGTAGCGCCCCCCGATCCTGTCCAGCTCGTACTCCGTGTGGAGGCCCAGGACGTTGACGAGCGGCTTCCACTTCAGGATGTGCGCGTCGATGTAGAGTTCATCGCCCGTGAGCCGGAAGGTGCGCACGGAACTGTCCGGGAACTGAACGTGGGCGGCGAAGGTCTGGCCCGTGTCGGGCACCGTCCAAACACGGGCGGCGACTTCCTCGCGGGTCAGGGCCCGGTACCCACGCGTGCCGATGAGAACCACGAGACTCAGTGCTGCGAACAGCGCCGCCGAAAGAGAGGCCAGACTGGTCACCAGCATGACGAAACCACGCCGTCGTCGCGTGGCGTGAATGAAGACCAGCAGCAGCACCAGCGCTGCGAACGCGCCGGTCGCCGCAGCGGGACCCAGGAACTCCGTCGTGCTCACGAGGGCTGCTCCTCACCGGAGGTGTGGCTTCAAGGGCGGAGCTGGCCACGGCCAGCTCTCGATCCCGCCGCTTAGAGCGAAACGGCGTGCCGTCCCCAGCCACCGACAACATACCGATCGAGGCAGCCGACTGGTATCTGCCGAGTTCCACAGCACACTCTTCCGAACATTCCGGTCAAGGTGTTCCGGGATCACCACAAGGCTGGCGTTAGGTGCGGGCCTCCGGGAACAACCCGACATCCGAGGAAGGCTCGACCGAGAACACCTTGCTGAGGAAGCTCCGCCTGGGGAGTAGTTGAAGCCGATCGGATTCGCTGCCGAGCGAAGCGGGACATTGAGCACGCCGAGCGTGCGAGGCTATCGACGATCTCCTGGCTGCAATACGGCGCCCTCAGGTGCCCGGTCCGCGATATCGTCCCTGACCGACGGCGGATTTCCTCCTGTTCCGCGCGGTCTCACGGTATCCTCCAGGCCATCGCCTGGTCTTTGAAAGTAGGCTGGCGTCCGTAACCGACCGCCAGGCCGGCGTCGTTTATCGCCACCGCCTCCGTGAACCACCGACCGACGGCCGCTCCGAGGTCCAGCGGCATGCTCGCCGAGGGGGAGAGCCACACGACGGCATGGGTATTCGTGGTCCCTTTCCTGGCCTGCGCCATCGGCACCCGTGACCAGCCGACGATCTGATCGGAGTTGTTCATGTCGTTCACCATTGCGGTGACAGGACCTGTGAAGACCCCGTAGTACGGGTCGGCCAGGAGCTGTCGTGGCGCCCCGACACCGGCCCAGAACACCGGTCGGCTCGGGTCGCACCCGCGCGCGGGGTCCCACTCCGAACAAGGCCAGGAGCCACCGGCGATCGCTCCATGGATATTCATGGCCATTGCCGCTCCGCCAAGCTCGGTGTCCACGAGCACGGTGGGTCCCCACTGGCCGCCCGAGAACGACGAGACGGCCGCCCATTCCAGCCCGGAAGGTGTTCCGTCGGGATGGATGTCGGTATAGCTGTGGCCCGCGATGTCGTCCCGATCGCTGATCGCGTTCGCCTCCCACCACTGATGTCCCGTCGGCGCCGGCAACGGCATCGGCGGACCCCACGTCGTCGCCGAGACGCGTCGCCAGACGACCGGAGCTCTCTGACCATTCGGCCCTGCGAGGCCGATCAGCGTTCCCGTGTTTGCGATGCTGTGGACGTAGACTTCGCCGACATAGACTTCGCCTCCCACGGGAGTCACCACCCAGCTGTCATACCGCTCGGCGACGGAATCGTACGCGCGCCGGACTATGTACCCCTCATCGTTGATCGCGACGGCCGACCCGGGGCCCAGGACCTCGACGGCCCACGTGTCACCGAAAGGTGTCCAACGAACGGCGAGTTGTTGACCGGCGGCGTCAATGACGGTTCCCACGATTACGCCCGAATCGTTCACGTCGGAGGCCCTCGAGCGAACCGTTCCGTCGGGGACGGGCAACACGATCGGCTTGGCCACCACCTCCAGCAGTTCCACTCCGATCCCCTTCTTGCCGCCGGCGGCCGTCACTACCACGTCGTAGCTGGCCAGGGGGGCGTCGGGCTGGATCGTCACCGGAGCACGGAGCTCACTGGAGCTGATGAACAGCACGGGACCCGACGTCGACACCTTCGAGGTGGGAACGCCTGCCAGATTCCAGGAGACCTGCGAGCCGGCGGTGAATCCGGACCCAAGGACGCGAACGATGAGGACCGTGTCCGCCGGGACCGTGTCGGGATCGAGGGCCGAGATCTTGATTTCGGTGCTGGTCTTGCCACCGCCTCCTCCACCCCCCCCGCCGCGTGCAGCGAGCAGCTCGACCTCCTCGGCTGGCACGGTGGGAAGATCAGGGCCGCAGGCCTGCAAGGCAGCCGCGATGGCCACGCCGCAAACCAGCGACATCGTGAGACGATTCAGAACGGATACCGCAGGCTGCCTCGATGACATCCCGCCTCCTCGGTCGACAGGCGCCGGAGCCGTGCGCCCTCATATCATCAGTTATACGGATACGGACGCCGCTTCTTGCGGTCCGAACAGACGGCCGGGAGCCGGATCGTTCCCTGTCCGTTGCTGCGCCAAGGGCCTGCAAGAACCTGTTGTCTCACAAGCGCTTAGGAGGCAAAGTTCGGTCCGTTATGCGCCAGATCAGGCACATTTACGCAGGCTCGCGCTGGGACAGTTCTTGAGGTCGAGACGACCTTAAACGGCAGCCCTCAATCGAGTCTATCCTCACGGCAGCGTCCACACGACGGCCGATTGCTGGGTGGAACGCTTGTCAGTCACCGTCACCGTGCCGACGATCTGTCCGAGATTGTTGACTCCGCCCGCCGTGCCCGATGAACCCTTCGGCAGCAGGGGCAGCTCGATGATCGACGAGGGCGTGGGCCAGGCCACGGGCCTGGACGCCGTCGCACCCTTGACGTTGCCGTATCCCGCCATGAGGCCGGTGTCGGCAAGGCCCAGCACATACGTGGGGAGGCGACTGTCCAGGGTGGGCAGCGCGATCGTGGGGCTCGTCAGGTCTGTCCAGTAGAACGGCCGTTTGTCTACGTAGATGTCACAGGAAGCAGGTGAGGGACACCCGTTGCCGATCGCCTGCCCGGCAGCGTTCCCGGCGTGGGGCAACGGTCCCTTCGGCACGTATGGCTGCAGCCTCTCGACGGACCAGCCGGCCACTCCGCGAGTCCACAGGACCATCCACTGGCCGGCCGCATCGCTCCCTACGCCGACGATTGCGCCCCCGGACGTGAAGAAGAGCGCCTCGGCGGACTGTCCGTCCTGGAGCGGCGGCAGATACTCTGCTCCCGCCCCGGGCGCCGCCCAATACAGCGGAACGGTGACATCGGAGTCGCCAGACGCGGGACATCGCATGCCCGAGATCTCACCAAAGGGGCTCAAATCGCTGGCGTACACCGCAGGGCCCAGGTCGATGGCCGGGCCCGATGTCGGCAGCACGAAGCCCCGGGATACGCCTGCGATCTCCATGTAGCCGATGATGACTCCGTCCTCGTTCGCCTTGTTCGCCTGGCTCATCTCCGGGGACGGCAGGCGTCCATTCAGGTCCTCGATTTGCCACTCGGTCGACCCCATCGGCCGGGTCCATCGTACCGCGTGGAAGAGCAGCCCCGGTGTCAGCGTGAAGGCGTTACGGCCCACGATGACTCCGGCATCGGTGATGTCCGCGGGCTGGGCCCACAGACCGTTCAGGGCCGGCAGCACCTCGATCCCCGCTGCCGGTGCAGGCGGCGTCTTGCCGAAGAGGGGCACGGCCGTCGAGCCGTCCGGTTCGGTCGGAGGCGTGTCGCAGCCGATCGCGGCCGCTCCCGCGACTACAAGCAGGCCGACGAGCCAACCAGACCGTGAAGTCCTTCTTTGAGTCATCATTGCCGCATCCTCGATCGTCGGTTCAGATCACCAAACACCGTGTCGTAACGCCTCTCACCGGGTCCGGGTCCAGAGGACGGCCCGAAAACCCTGCGCTCGTTCCCCCCTCCCGGCTGCATGACGACCGTCCGGGCTGATCGCCCGCGCGTCGCCGCCCGAGATTCCTCTGGGAAGCGAGAGCTGGACGGACGCTGCCTCCGTCCAGATCGCGGGTCGGTCACGCCAACGGTTCTCGAAAGCGCCCGCCAGTTCGCCGGTATCGCTGGTGGACCCGCTGGATCCGTTGTCGCTGATCGACCACGTGGAGAGGATCCCGCCGGAAGAAGCGTCCACCGTCCATCGGACGGGGTGGAACACGTTCTCGGACCTCCAGGTGGTCCCGGCCACGTACACCGACCCGTCCACGAGTACCTCGCTGATGCCGGCCGCGTAGGAGGAGACGTCGCCGGGCTGAGGAGGCAGTTCGATGAGGGTTCCGTTGGCGAGGCGCAGGAACCCCCGGTCGTGGTCCTGTCCGTAGAAGCTGAGCACGACGAGTCCGGCATTGTTGATGTCCCGCGCCGTGCCCGATTCGAAGGCCTGGCCGGCGGGCGCGCTGATCGCGGTCTCGGTTCCCCCGGCGCGCCAGATCATGGGTGTCGCGCCCTCTCTTCCAGCCGTGTCTCCGGAGTCATTGACTCCGGAGACCACGCCCCAGCTCGGGCTCACGAATGTGTGGGTGATGCTCGGCGGGCTGACGGAGGTATCAATCGTCCAGCGGACGGGACGGCTGCCGACGCCGGGATCGTCGATCCAACCTCCGGCGTACAGGAGGGGGTAGGAGTTGCTCACGGCGCCGGCGCTGCTGAACACGCCCGCGTCGGTCAGGGGAATCATGGAGGTGCCGTCGAACAGGAACCCCCTTCCCAGTCCGGTGACTCCCTCGCTCGTGCCGACGACGTAGCCCTCGTCGTTCACGTCATGAGCAGTCGCAGCTCTATCGCCCGGCAGCAGCCCCAGGTCCGAGACTACCCAGGAGGCTCCGGAGGTTTTCGGTGCTCCCTTGGCGTACAGCTGTTCGGCGCCGCTCTCGGGCGCCGTGCCGTCGGGCTCCACGGGATTCCGGTCGCATCCGGCGGCCGCCAGGGCGGCCAGCGCGAAGAGGCCCGCAGTCAGGGTCCGCCGGGTACGCCTTCCGTGTTCGCTCATCGTCGCCTCCTGATCGTCGATCGCTTCGGAGCCTCCACGGAAGTCATACGGACGGGGGCGGGTCAGATTGCGGTTCCGGAATCTCGCGGTACATTTCGAGTGGCTGATTGCTCCAACCCGCGCCATTGAGCCAGGGAGCGATGCCACCGAGGCTTCCGCTGGAAGTCCAGAGCCTTCTGAATTCGGACAGTCAGGCGGATCGGGATGCCGCCTGGGAGTCCTTCCTCGCGTCTCACTCCCGGCTCATTCTGTACGTTGCCCGTTCCGTTACGCGTGACGGGGACGAAACGCTGGACGCGTACACGTGGTCGCTCGAGCGACTCAGGGAGGACGGAAGCCGCCGCTTGCGGGGGTTTTCGGAGGTCAGCGGGACCCTGTTCTCCACGTGGCTGGTCGTGGTGATCCGCCGGCTCTGCCTGGACTTCCTGCGCCACAAGCGGGGTCGCCCGTCGAAGGTGCCGAAAGACCGGGCCTCTACGGAGCGCAGTCAGCTGCGCCGCCGACTACTGGACCTGGCCGGGGAGCCGGCGGTCCTGGAGACGCTCCGCGAAACCGGGCTGGATCCGGGGGCCAGCCTAGAGGCGCAGGAGCTCCACGAAGCTCTCGAGGCGGCCGTCAACACGCTGACCCCGGCGGACCGCCTCCTGCTCTCGTTTCGATTCGACGACGGCCTGTCCGCCTCCGAGATCGCCCGCGTCATGAGCTTCCCGTCACAGTTTCACGTGTACCGACGGCTCAACGCCGTGTTGAAGCACCTGCGCCAGCGGCTCGCTGAGGCCGGTATCGAAGACGCGGCAGGGTAGGACGGTGCCGGTGAACGCGACGTCGTCGCAATCCGGAATGCGTGATCCGTATCACATGAGCGGGAGAACCGACCCTCTGGAACGGACAGGTCAGTAGTGCTTGCCGAACTGCCGACACAGCACCTGCAGGCCAGACTCGTGGCGGCCTACGTCGAGAGACGTCTCGACGACGACGAGCGCGCCGTCGTAGAGGCACACCTGGCGACCTGCGCGGTTTGTCGACGCGAGGTCGTGGAGGTCAGCCGGCTGCTTCTGAAGCGCCGGCGGGCCAGCCAGTTCCTGCCGGCCGCCGGAATCGCGGCGGCTGCCCTGCTCGCCCTGGTCGCCGGCGTTTCGTTGATCGGGGGACCGACGAAGACGGGCTCCGAGCCGACCATCCGCGCTCATTCGTCGTCCGTCCCGGCGCTGACGGCCGTGGAGCCGGCGCCGGACGTCTCCCTTTCCGTCGGGGACGAAATCCGCTTCGTGTGGAGCGCGGCGGACGCGGGGAGCACGTACAGGCTGACGGTGGTCGATGAGTCGGGCGAGCCGGTCTGGTCGGCGGAGACGAGCGACACGGTGGCCTTGCTCATGGCTCAGGCCGCACCGGTACGCGCCGGAACGTACTTCTGGTTCGTCGACGCACTGGCGTCCGACGGATCGACTCTCACCTCGGGGGCGCGGCGCTTTTCGCTCCGGTGAGCATCTCCCGCGCCCTTCTCTGCACGGTTGCCCTGTGCGCCGCCTGTGAAACCGGACCCGGTCAGCGTGCCGAAGCGCCCGGAGCGCGGACGAGCCGGGAGGAATCGGTGACGGAGGCCGATTCACTGTACCGCGCCGGTGAATTCGTCGCGGCGCGCCGGATGTGGACGGACCAGCTAACCGGCGCATGGACCCGCGGCGACTCGGCTGAAGCCGCGCGACTTCTCACCTCTCTCGGTCTGGTCGCGCGACAGGTCGGGGACTACGACGAGTCCGGGCGGATCGGGCGGCAGGCTCTCGAGCTGAAGATCCGACTCGGCATGCGTGACGATCTCTTCCGTTCGTACAACGCCCTGGGTCTTCTCGCGTGGACGCAGGGCGACCTCGAGGAAGCATCCGAGATGTTCGATCGCGCCGCCGCGGCGGCTGCTGAGGTCGGCGACGACCTGAGCATCTCGAAAGCGGCCGCCAACATGGCGCACGTCCATACCGACCGGGGCGAGCCGTACCGGGCCCGGGAGGGCTTCGAGACCCTCGCCGAAGCCAGCCGCGCCGCCGACGATACGGTCACGCTGGGACGGACGCTGATCAACATGGCCATGCTGGACATCCGGCTGGGCGAACCGCTGCCCGCGGTGGCGATGCTGGAGGAGGCGCGTTTTTTGGCCCGGACTTCCGGCGACGTCGAAGCCGAGGAGAACGCGCTCGGTCAATTGTCCACGGCGCTGTCGGCCATGGGGCAGCCGCAGCGGGCCCTGGCGGCGCTCGACACGGCGGCAAGCCTCGCGGAGGCGCACGGACTCCGTCGGCAGGTCGCGGAGGACTGGAAGCTGCTCGGGGACCTCTTCGCCGAAGCGGGGGACGACCGCCGGGCGCTCGACTACTACGCCCGTGCGCAGCGTCTGAACGCCGACCTCGGTCTCGTAGAGGAATCCGGCAATGCGAGCGCAAACGAAGCCCGAAGCTACCTCGCACTGGGTCACCCCGACTCCGCTTACGCAGGGGCCCGGCGGGCCCTCGAGCTTCACGTTTCCGGGGGCTATCGTTTCGGCGAGCTCGAAGACTGCCTCCTGCTGGCCGAGATCCTCTTCGATCGAGGCGAGCGCGACGAGGCAGCCGCGATGCTGGCCCGGGCCGGCGTGATCGCGCGTGACCTCCGCGCATCATCCGCGAGAGCCCGAGTGGCCCTCGTATCCGCCCGGTTCTGGAATCGGGCCGATCGGCCGCGCGCAGTGCTCGAGACGCTGGCCGGGGCCTCCGGAGACCTGGTTCATCTCACCGGATCGGAGCAATGGGAGCCCGATGCTCTCCGGGCGCGGGCCTACGCAAGGCTCGGACAGTGGATCGCCGCGGAGGCGGCCGGCCGCGACGCGATCGCCTCGATCGAACGCTTTCGCGGAGGCTACGCCGAGGGCGTGCTCCGGACGAGCTTTCTCTCCGCACGGGCCGAGGCGTACTCCGATCTCGTGGTGGTGCTCCTCCGCCAGGGGAAGGTGGGCGAGGCCTTCCAGGTCGCCGACGCCGCCCGCGGGCGGGCTCTGCTGGAGCATCTGGCCGCGGCTCGAGGGGATATCGAGCGCGAGCCCCGGTCCGCGGCAGAGCTCCTCGAGCTGGATCGGCTTCTCCGCGAGATCGACGCCCTGGCCGTCGAGCTTCGCGGCCTCGACAGCGTACCGCCACGGGAGCGTGGGGGGCCGCACGAGGAATCCTCCCGCTTTCTCGCGGCCCGCCTCGCGGTGGCGCGTCAGCAATACGAGGACCGGCTCGCCGTTGCGGCGGCGTCAGCAGACCTGTCCTTCATCGCGCCGCCTGCGGCGTCCGTCTCCGCCGTCACGGCGGCGCTGCGCCCCGACGAGGCGATCCTCGAGTACCTGGTCTCGCCTTCCGAATTGCACGTCTTCGTGCTCACGCCCGCCGGGGTGACGCACGCGGCCGTTCCCGTGAGCGGGGAGAAGCTGGCCAGCCGGGTGCGGCTGGCACGAGAACTCGTCGCACACCCCGACGGTGGCCCGGCGTTCGAGCCTGTCCTGCGGGCCCTTTACCGGGACTTGCTGCACCCCGTCGTCGACCCAGGGACGCTGGACGGTGTCAGCAGGCTACTGATCGTTCCGCACGGTCCGCTCGCCTACCTTCCGTTCGGCGCCCTGATCGACGACGCCGGCGAGTTCGCGCTAGCCCGATACGAGGTCGCCGTGCTGCCTTCGGCTGCGGCGCTTCCGGCTCTCCGCGAACACGGGTCCCCCGATGGGTCGAGGGCTGCCGCCGGAGGGCTGGCGCTCGCCCCGATGCCGGACGCCCTTCCCGCCACCCGTTTGGAAGTGGCCGGCGTGCGGCGAGCCCTTGGCGGAAGTGCCCTGCTCGGGAAAGCCGCCTCGGAGCGGGCGGCGCGGCAGGGCCTCCGCTCCGAGCCCGTGGTTCACCTCGCGACGCAAGGCTCCATGAATCCCGACAATCCGATGTTCTCCAGCATCGAGCTGTCGCCGGGAGCGAGCGGCGGATCGGACGACGACGGCCGCCTGGAGGTCCACGAGCTGCTCGGCCTGCGCATCGCGTCGGAGCTCGTGTTCCTGTCCGGGTGTGAGACCGGCAGGGGCGGCTCGTGGGCCACAGCCTTCGATCGGGCCGAGGACTACGCGACGCTGGCGCAGGCGTTCCTGTATGCTGGAGCAGGGAACGTCGTCGCGACACTGTGGCGCGTCGATGATGACGCCGCGGCGGTGCTGGCCGAGAGCTTCTACCGGGAGCAGAGCAGACGGCGGGACCCGGTGGCGGCCCTGGCAGGGGCCCAGCGCGAGGTCCTCGCCGATCCGCGTTTCGGGGCTCCGTACTACTGGGCGGGATACGAGGTCCTCGGAGCCGGAACCGGACACGAGGGAGCCCAAGCGCAGCCGGAACGAGGAGCGCCGCAAGAACCGGACAGACTTCCGTATTGATGATGATAGAGCGCGCGCGCTCGGCGCAGGCGCCCGTTCCCCGAGGAGGCGGTATGTGCTCGAAGCGACTCACGACGTTGTCCGTGGTTCTTGTTTGGATCGTGGCCGCCGGAATACAGGCGTGCAGCCCCGAGGTCCCAACCGCGCCTGGGGACGACGTCCTGCTGGCCGCACGCGGAGGGGGGAGCGGCGGCAAAGCCTCCACCGAGATCAAGATCTCGGCCGTGGACCCGGATACCGTGCCGGCGGACACCGTACTCACCCTGCGGGTTCTGGGCTCCGGCTTCACGGACGGCTCGCAGGTGTCGTGGACCCTGGCGGGTGAGCCGACGACCGACGTGACCACCTCGGGGCCGGTGACCTTCGTCAGCCCGAAGGAACTGCACGCGCCTGTTACTGTCGTGCCGGATGCCCGCCTCGCCAGCTACGACGTGGTCGTTACCGCGGCCGGAGGCAAGAAGGGCATCGGCGTGGAGAAGCTCGAAGTCGTGACGAAGTTCAATCCGCTCCCCGAACCGAACTGGGCCTATCAATCGAACGCCCACGACCTGAACGGCAGTGGAGTGGTCGTCGGAAGCGCGAGCGACTCGAAGGGCGATCTCCAGGCCATGCGCTGGGTCCCCGGTGGCGGCGGCTGGCTGGCCGAGGAGCTGGGACCCGGAGAGGCGGTCGCGATGAACGAGCAGGGAGACGTCGTGAGGCGCTACTGGGATCCCGGAGCCGGTACGTGGCGCTCCTGGGTGCTGACATCATCCGGATCGGAAGTGTACCTGGGCGCCGTCTTCGTGAGCGGGATCAGCGACGCCGGGAATCTCGTCGGGGCGATCAACAGCGGCGGGTCCTGGCCGTACGCCGCATGGCGCCGCGTGTCGGCGGACAGCTGGGCCGCGCCGGTCTTGCTGCCGGGTACGGCGACACACCCGGTCTCTTGGGTGAGCGACATCGGCGACGCCGACGTGATCACCGGCTGGGTCAACCAGGGGACCCTCGGCGTCGACGAGTGGCCGGTGGTCTGGACCTTCAACGGCGCCGGCTGGGACGCTCCTCCGGCGATCGTGGACGCACAGGTGCACGGGAAGGCCCGGGACATCAACGTTCACGGAGCGATCGCCGGGGCCTCCGCTCCCTGCGCGAGCGGATGTCCTTACAGGCCCACCTTCTGGTCCGGCGTCGGTGGGGCGAGACAGCTTCTCGCCGACCCGTACTACGGCGTCGATGGCCTCTCCACGGCCGGGGTCGTAGGGCTGAACAACGCCAGCCAGATCGCCGGGAATGCGGCGATACCGGCGGGGCGGAAAGGGGCCCTGGTCACGCATGCCGTGCTGTGGGTCTCACCGGCGGTGAGCCAGTACCTGGACCTCGGGGCCGCACGAGCTGCCTGGTTCAGCGAGGCGCATGCCCTCAGCGAAACGGGTCTCGTGGCGGGCGTGTACCGGCAGGCGGATGGGCGACGCCACGCGGTGGTGTGGAGGGTGCCCTGATCACGCCAGCGGCCGAAATGTCGGTCCAGTCCCGTCAGGCATCCATGTCCAGAGGAGCCTTCCTGGCATGCGGACCCGGGTCGCTCTGACGACCTTTTGAGGTTCGGCGGACCGATCATCTCGCCACAGCGGGGAGGTCAACGGGAGGGTCGGAATAACAAGGAGGCCTGTCGCCAGGGTGCTGTCGAGCGGCCGACTTCTCGACATACTCTCCCTCGAGGATGACGTCGCAGCACCGTTTGGGGCGCGCGGCCGGCACGTCCAGATTGTAACGGATCCCGTTCCCGCCTGGTTCGACGATCAGTCGCTCCCCTTCAAGGAAGGACCGGGACCATACTCCTCATCGTCCAGTAGCAACCGAATCACCTTCACCCACCACGTTGCGTTCCTGCTGGCCATCCCCCGGCCCCTGTCTCCCTCGGCCTGGGCGGCCTGAATGAAGTATGTGAGCCACCACTGGAGCATCGTCACCGCTCGGTCGATTTCGGTCTTGTTTGGGTGATCGGGAGAGATGCGACGCAGTTTCCAGATACCCCACCGCGCCCGCCAGAGCGCCCAGCGGTTACCTGATCCAGCGGCGGAGATGAGCCGCTGAAGCTCATCCAGCGTGGACCGGGCGGCATCCTGCTCAATCGGCATCGAATCGCACCCGACCCGAGTTTCGGTCGCTTAGTACGGGTGACCGGTCGGCGAGTCGGCACACAAAGCGGAGCCCGACCAATACGGATAAAGCGACTGTGAGAACTTCAAGTCTCACAGCCACTTAGTCCCAATGGAGCCGATCGGGATCGCCGTCGAGCGAAGCGAGACATTGAGCACGCGGAGCGTGCGAGCCTACCGACGACCTCCTGGTTGCAAAGTCTGTTGTAAGTAATGCTATTACAGCATCTTATGCAATCTTATGGGGCGCCTCCCTGCATCCCATGCGGACCATTCTCGCCAAATCTGCATTCGATGCAGGTACAAACATGTAGAGAAACATGGACAGCGGTCGCGCACTCCCCGACAGCCCCTTGCCGACCGCCCTCGTCCGGTGTTCATCGAGTGCCAAACTCCAAGAGAGTGTCTACAAGTCAACTGCTAGCAATAATGTTGACCTATGTCGAATGGTCGCAACAAGATGTCGTCTCGACACTACAGTTGCGGATTGCTTCGCTTCCCCTATTATCAGGCTACGCTACTGTCACGGCAGGACTGGTCGCGATTTCACTCCCCCCCGGGTTCAGTCTGTGACACCTAGATCAACTCTCTGAGAGACGTCGGAGGGAAGTTGACTCACGCTCGTCTAGGAGGTTCGAGATGAGAAGCTTCAAGGTACTCGCGTTAGGCCTGTCGGTACTCGTCGCATTCACGTTCGTCGCGTGCGACCAACAGCAGCCGACAGAGCCAGAGGCGGATCAGGCACAGTTCGAACTGGGCAACGGTTACCCCGTGCCGAGCTTCGACTACAAGCTCAACATCCTAGGCGTGCCGCAGGACAAGTCGGCCGACATGGACAACAACAACGGTCGGCGGATCTTCGTCCAGCTGTGGGGTGGTGGGACCGTCACTAACCCGGGCGGCAAGAACAACGGACTCAAGGGCAACGATAAGAACAAGATCTACCTGTGCAACAGCACGAACGGGGAGAATGACTACAACAAAGACGACCGCTGCAACGATTGGAACACGGCGAATCCGAATAAGGATTTCGGCGTGATCGACGCAAACGCCACGGATGACAACGGCGCCCTGTTCGCGCTTCCCGATCCATGCGCCGACGCCGACTCAAAGACTGCCTGCGACCCGTCGTACGCGATCTGGGCCCGGGCGAAGGCAGGCTCCGGCTCAGCGACCATCACGACGTGTGCCGAGGAGTATTACGATCCCTATCCGACCGGCTATGACATCTGGTGCGGCGACAACGGGGTCACCCTCAGCAAGCAGACGGCATTCAGGGCCGTTGATGTGTCGACCAACTTGCTGTACATGAACATCACGATTGACGGCGTAGCCAATCCGCAGTTGGCAGCCTGTGTCGGCACCTCGACTACAGGCTCGGAGACCATCAACATCTACCTCTTCGACAACTGCTTCGAGAACTACTTCTGGAACTACGACAACAACGGTCTGAAGAACCTGGAGCTGCGGTTCTACTGGGCTGATTGAATTCCCTAGGTCCTGACATTTCGAGCCCCGCTCCGGAGTAATCTTGGGCGGGGCTCGGTTCGTTGTGGGGCGGTACAATGGGCCGCTCCAATGAGCATGTGAGCCTGTTCTCGCACACCCCCCGCGCCCACCCTCTCCCTCACCAGGAAGGACGCGGGTTGGACGGAAATCGCCCAGCAACTGTATGGGCCCGCTGTCTGCCCGGAGGTGGCCTACAAGGCATACTTACGATCTCGGAGTCCCCGTCGCCCGAGTGCCCAACCGGCCTGCGAAAGGAGAAGCGACTGCGAGAACCTCTTGTCTCACAGCCGCTTAGACCCAGTGGAGCCGATCGGGATCGAACCGACGACCTCCTGGTTGCAAACCAGGCGCTCTCCCAGCTGAGCTACGGCCCCGTGGTGCCCGACGACGGACCGGCGGGCGGCCAAAAGATAGTCGGGGCCAGCTTCTACTGGAAGTGCGATTCCGTCGAGGCCATGTCCCCGGCCTCGATCACTGCCCCCGGCACTGTCACCCGGTAGATCTCGTAGTTACCGTCGCCTGCTCTCGCGGCGAAAGCGATCCCCCGTCCGTCGGGCGACCACGAAGGCTCTGTCACGCGGGCGAATCCGCTGGCCAGCGCGGCAAGCTCGTGTCCATCCAGATCCGTGATCCGGAGAGATCGATCCTCGCCCGGACCCGTGCTCGCCATTACCAGCAGCGAGCCATCGGGCGACCAGGCCGGGCAGAAGTCGTTTCCCGGGCGGTTCGTCACCCGCTGGGTCGCCCCCACCACCGGATCCCACAGGTACACTTCGTCGTCCTGGCCGGCGGTGTCGCGTCGGGAGAAGAAAACGAGCAGCCTCCCGTCCGGGGACCAGCGCGGCCACAGGCTCCTGTAGGGGCCGTCCGTCACGCGCTGAATTTCCGAGCCATCCGACGACGCGAGGAATACCTGCAGGGCGCTGCCCGCGCGTGAGGCGTACGCGATCGTGGATCCGTCGGGCGACCAGTCGGGTGACGGCTCGTCTTCGTCGACCTCCACGAGGAAGGTCACGTCCCCGGACAGGATCCCGAGCGTGTAGAGCGCCGGCCTCCCGTCCCGATCGCTGAAGAACACGAGGTTGAGGCCGTCCGGGGACCAGGCCGGGTATCGGTCATTCGCCGGATCGTCCGTCAGGCGGGTGACGCTGCCGCTCCGGGGATCCATCAGGAAGAGGTTCCAGTTCCCGTCCCGGTCGGACTCGAAGGCGAGGGCGCCTCCCGCCGGCGACCAGGCGGGATGCCGGTCTTCCGACGGGTGATTCGTGAGGTTCACGGGCGAGCGCACTTCCTGGGCGGACGCCGATCCAGGGGCGAAGATCAGTCCGAGCAGGATCACGCCCGTTGCGGTTCGGACTCCGCGGGGCCACGACCGATGCATCCTATTTCACCACCCGCGCCGTATGCGCCACGCCGTCCGGCCCGTCGCCCGCGGGCAGGTAGCCGACCACGGTGCCGGTGTCGAGCTCGATCACGGCGATCCGGTCCTTCTGGCTCAGCGACTGAAAGGCGTACTTGCCATCGGCGGAGAACACGACGCTCTGCGGCCCGCCGCCCGGGAGCGACACGCGTTCCTTTTCCGTGCGGGTGGAAACGTCCACGATCCGGAGCTCGTTCCCTCGCAGGTCCGGAAGGAGCGCCGTCTCGCCATCCTCGCTGAACACGATCCGGTACGGCCACCCGAACCCCTCGAGGGCCTGCTCCACCTCGCCGCTCTCCGTGTCGATCACCGACACGATGCCCAGCTCGTTGCTGCCGACCCACACTTCGGATCCGTCGGGGGTCACTCCGACGGCCTCCGGGGTCACGGGGACCTTGAACTTCTTCACCACCGCGCCTCGCGCCACTTCGATCTCGGTGACCGTGGCGTCCCGCATGTCGCTCGTGTAGATCAGGTCGGCGCTTCCCGGGACGGCCAGCATGTGCGAAACGTCGCCCTCGGTGGGAAGATCCGAGACGATCTCGCCGCTGCCCACGTTCACGAGCAGGACGTCGCCGCTCGCCTCGGTCGTCACCGCGACGACCTCGTCTCCGGGCATGAAGGCGATGCCGTGCGGGCGGTGGTGCGATCCGAGGTCGATCGTGCGCGCCACCGCCAGTCCGGGGACGTCGATCACGGTGAGCGTGTTTCCTCCCGTGTTCTCGCCGTAGTCCGTGATGACGGCGATCGAGCCGTCGTCCGACAGCGCCACCTCGTGCGGGCCTTTCCCCGTCGGAAGCGTCTTCAGGATCTCACCGCTGCTGACGTCGACGATGCTGGCGGAGCTGGCGCCCTTGTTCACCACGATCAGGGTTCCGCCGACCTCGGGGGCCTGGGCGCCGGCCGGGGACGGGGAGCCGAGGGAAAGGAGAGCCAGAGCCAGCGCGCTCGCGAGCCAGCCGGGAAGAGAGTTGCGCCGCATCGATCACCTCGCGTTGGGGTCACGGATCGATACGAGCATACACGGATCGGTTGGGAAAGAGCCCGCTGTTGAGCATCTTATGAGAGCCGGGGCCAAACCAGACAACGAGGAGGGTGAGAATTGTACATGGAATTCACGGCTGTCTTCCGGGAAGTGCGCGAAGGCTACATCGCCTGGGTGGAGGAACTGCCGGGCGCCAACTCTCAGGGCGCGACGCTGGAAGAGGCCCGCTCCAACCTCAAGGAAGCCGTACAACTCGTCCTAGATGCGAATCGGGAGATGGTACGCCGGGAAGAGACCGAAGGAGACATCCGAGAGCCACTCCGAGTTGGGGCGGGGTGAAGCGCCGTGTCCTGATCCGTCACCTCCGCGCCCACCACTGTGAGCTCCTCAGAGAAGGGAGCAAGCACTTCAACCCGGCCCGCAACAAGACGTCCGCTGTTCCCAGCCACCGCGACATCAACGACTATCTGGCGTCTAAGATCTGCCGCGATCTCGGAGTACCGGCTCCAGGGATTGACCAGCCGTGAGCCAGCCGAAGCCGTTGCGCGGCCAGCCGACTCCTGTTCACCATCCCCCGATGGCTTCCTTGGCCTTGAAGTAGACTTCGTCGGGGATGTCGGCCTCGCGCTTCCAGCGTGCCCCGGGGGTGTAGAAGTCGGGATCGGCGCCGCGGCGGCGGGTGTCCTCAATAAGGGCTTTGACAGGGTCCGGCTCGAGGGCCGGCGCCTCCCGTGGCCGGCCCACGTGGGTATGACCCCTCGGATCCATGAACGCCGGCTGCCGGTCCTTGCCCCACCACTCCACTTTCCAGCCCTCCTCGTGCAGCAGCCGATGGTGATAGCTGCACAGCAGCATGAGATTCTCGAGCTTCGTCTCCCCTCCGTCCGCCCAGTGCCGGATGTGGTGCGCGTCCGTGAACCTCAAACCGCAGCCCGGGAACCGGCACCCCCGGTCCCGGACCTCAAGCGCCCGGCGCACGGCCGGCGGAATGGTGCGTCTCTTTCGGCCCACATCCAGCACGGACCGGTCCGAAGCGTGACCTATGCGAACCACCGAGGCATCACACGCCAGCCGCCGGGACGTTTCCGCGGAAACGCGTGTCCCGTCTTCCAGCTCCGACTGACCCAGGCCTCCGTCTTCCGAGAGGGTCTCGGTATCGACGTGGAGCAGTACCTGGTAGCGCTCCGCGCGCGTGCCACTCAAGGGGGCACGCGCGGAGCTGTCGGCGGAAGAGTCGAAGCCCGCCGCCAGGGCCCGCCCGGCCACGAGCGCCAGGGCGTCGGCCCTTCTCCGGGCACCTTCCCTCGGAGACGCTTCATATGAAACGCTTTTTGCTCCCTTCTCACGGTAGAGGGCGTCGCCGGCTGCTTCCACCGCCCGCATCAGAAGGGCTCCCACCTCGGGCGTGACGAGTCCCTTCACCACGTACATGCCCTCCTCGTCGGGGAACACCGAGAAAGAACGTCTCTCGGAGCGTTCCTTCTCCCGGTCCACTTCCGCCTGCCGGCTCCCCAGCTTGAAGCCGCGCACCATCTCCTCGAGCTGGGCGGCGGTGCTGCCCCGGGCCAGGTCAAGCAGACCCGTCTCGTTCTCGGGCGTGGCCACACGAGAGAGGGCGCGCACCTTCGAGAACGAGAGCTCACCCCGGCTCATGGCGGCGCTGGTCTTGGGAAGAACTGCCAGCGCCCGGGCCGCCCGCACCCTCTCGCGCGCCGTACCCGGATCGTACCCGCACCGGAAGGCGAGCCAGTGGGCGCAGCTCCGGTGGCCTGCCAGCTTCCAGCCCTGCCGGCGATCGTACTCGGCCACCAGGGTCAGGAACCGGTGCTCCGCCGCGTGCAGGTGCGCCGCCAGGACCACGATCTCCTCTTCCAGCGCTTCGAGCGCGTCGACGTCAGTAGACGGGTCGAGTGCGGGAGCCGGTGTGGACGCGGTAGCCGCGTACACATGCGCCGTCTCCCGGAGGTGGACGGTAACGGGAACGTGGGTGGCGTAGCCGATCATCGAGCCTCCTCCGTGTATACCGAACAGATACCGAAATTGTATCCTCAATATACGGGGCCGGTTTTCGGGACTCGACGTTGCGCGGAGGGCCACAAACCCGCCTCGGGAGGGCAAATGAGCTGCATTTGCGGGAGGACGTGCGGGAGAGAGAAGAAGGCAGGCGTCAGGGGCCGCTTACGGGGCCGGTCCCGGACTCGACCGATCGCGAGCCCCCAAACCCGTCAAGGGCTCCTGTGACAGTTCGCGGCCCTGAACACCGATCCAGACCTCCCACTTCCCCGCAACGGGCAGGTGTGTTCAGCCTCGCCACAAGGCCCTCAGCCCGACCACACCATCGGCCAGGATCCTACAGAAACTACTCCTCTCGCAGCGCCTGCATCGGCGTGACCCGGGTGGCCCGGCGCGCCGGCACGTAGCCGGCCGCCATGGCGACGAGCGTCAGGCAGAGGGCGACCAGGGCGAAGACGGCCGGGTCCTTGACGCTCACCCCGAACACCATTCTCTGGAGCAGGCGGCTGAGCC
>Ga0210060_1000195_pt1 | contig 31356 bp, 38 predicted proteins | sample Joice_CattailNLB_FD_184871 | JGI IMG/M metagenome (GOLD analysis project Ga0210060, IMG submission 184871) | Wetland microbial communities from San Francisco Bay, California, USA, that impact long-term carbon sequestration - Joice_CattailNLB_D2... | ecosystem: Environmental > Aquatic > Marine >...
CAGCGATCTCCTCGAGCCCCCGTCCAGAGAGAATTCGGCCAGCGGGACTCTTGCCTCTTCCCCCACCTTCAGCGGTCGCAATCCGAGATCCAAAACCACGGGCAGCATTTCCGGAGAAACCTGGTAGAACACGGCCAGACCGCCGTGTCTGTCGACCATCTCCCGAAACCGCCAGACCAGGTCCTCGGCGGCCTCGGTGGCGCCGACCGGATCGCCCATGGAGATCCAGCTCCGTCCTGATACGCCGTACATCAGAAACGCCGACCTGGACTCGTCGAGCAGGAGTGCCTTGTCTCCGAGGAGGGCCAGGTACGCGTAGGTACGAGGGGAGGCCGCGACGAGCGCCTCGACAGCATCGAGGTCGGCCTCGCTCGGCCCCGGATGGAGGGGAAGTGCCGGGCGCATCAACCGGGCCAATCCGAACACGCCGGCCGCGACGAAAGCCCCCACGCTCGCACGGAGGAAGCGAGGCGCATCAGCGTCCGCCGCCACCTGCCACCACATTTCACCTCGATACGGAACGTGTCGGTAGGTGAAAAGCCCCAGCCACAGAGCCGCGACGAGCACCGTTCCGATCGCGGCTACCCAGGGCGCCGAGAGCGGTTCGTGAAGTAACGAAGCGCGACGTCCGAAATGCGGCCGTGCCGAGATGAGGGCCGCGAGCACCAACCCGCTGACGACCGCCTCTTCATAATCGATGCCTTTGAGGAGCGACACGGCGATCCCGGTCGCCAGCAGCACCACCGCGGCGTGAAAAGCGGCATCGAGCCGGTGCGCGAGCCCCCAGGCGAGGAGCAGGAGGCCTACCCCGACCACGCTTCCCACGAAATGCGATACCTCTATGACGGACAGCGGAACGAGGTCGTCCAGAAAGGACAGCCGACTGCTCTGGGCGGGCAGGGCTCCGGAAAAGACCAGAACCGCGCCGGCGGCGAATGTGACGGCCGCGAGCGCACGCGGCGCCATCGCGGGGAGCCAGCTGCCGGCGACGCGCGCCACCAGCGCGACCGCGCGCCGGACCTTGAGCTCATACGCGGCCAGCGCTGCTACCGCGGCCGAGAATGGAAGGACGTAGTAGACGAGCCGGTAGGCGAGCAGGGACGCGACGATCGCAGTCGGTGGCGCCTGACCGCGGAGCAGCAAGACGATGACGGTCTCGAACACGCCCACACCACCCGGAACGTGACTCACGAGCCCTGCTACCTGAGCCAGCACGAACACGCCGAGAAACGGCAGGAAAGAGATCGTGACGACAGGGTGGAAGAGAACGTAGGCAACGGCCGCAGCGACTATCCAGTCGATGCAACCCGCCGCGAGCTGCCCCGCCGCGAGGCGAAGGCCTACGGGACGGAGCTCCCACCCGCGGATCGTGATCGTGCGGCGTCTGAAGGCGCCGAACGCCAGATAGCCGGCGGGCACCATCAGCAGCGCGACGCCGGCAGTCCGGGCCAAGGGAGGCCCGAACCCGAGAGTACCGAGGACAGACTCTGGCGAGGCCACCAGCGCTACACCGCTCGTGGCGGTGACGCCCAGCCAGAAGGCCGTGGCCGCCACCGCGATCACCTGCGCGATCTCGGCTGCCGAAAGGCCCCAGGCCGAATACAGGCGATAGCGGAGGGATCCGCCGGTGAGCAGCGCGAATCCGAGCGTCTGGCTGAACGCGTATGCCAGGAACCCGGCGAACATGGTGCGGCGCACTCCGAGCCGGTGCCCCACGTATCGCAGGCCGAGACCGTCATACACCGATAGAAACGCGTAACTCGCTGCGGTGAGACAGACAGACCCGAGCATGACACCAGGGGAAAGCATGCGGATCGACTGCAGGATGTCACGCGGGTGGTGTGCGGCGAGCTCGCCATGCAGGAGCCACAGCGAGCCCGCCAGAAGGGCGATGCTCGACAGGGGCGCAATGCGGCGCAGACGTGGCGCGCTCACCCGGCCAGCCCCGCCCGATCGCTATTCATTCACCTTGTGCGTCCGTGGTCACCTCGATGAGCTCGACCCGGGTCCGACCCTCGTCCTCGAGAACGAGCCCCACGCCGCGAACGTAGTACTTGTGCTCCTCGAGCCCGGGCTCGCGCACCTTCCACGCGGCGGTGAGGATGTTCAATCGCGCCGCCTCCGACAGCTGCTCCGCCTGGTTGATTCGAATCCCGCGCTTGTTGGCGATATCCAGGGGCAGCTCGAGCACGACGGAAGGGAACCAGGGCGAGATCAGCGCCGCGTCGGTCGTGCTGTTGTAGGCAGTCCCGGCGATCACGAGTGGATTCGCGCGACCGCCCGCGGCGATCACCCCACCGCTCGCTACGGCCCACTGCGCGCGGGCCACATCCAGATCGGGGTTGTAGAACAGGGCCGCGAGCGTCAGCGAGTGCAGGTCCCAGCGGACCGGCGGCCACTGAGCCGCGACCTGGTGGGCTTCGAGGAATTCACCCAGCTCCGGCGCGTCGAGCCGGCGTGCCTCGAAGTCCTCGAGGCTCTGCTCTGGAGAGATCGGTCTTGGCTGATACTTGGCGCATCCGGCCGTGGCCAGGGTCGCCAGCGCGATCGCGGCGACTGCGTATGAACGGCCCTTGAAGCGGGTTGATGCCACTGACCTGTTTCGTTTCCAGTTCCGGAGAAGGAACTTCGATGAATCTAGTCGGGACGAAGTCAGCGAGCCATTGGAAACGCGAACCCCGAATCAGCTGCCCTTCCCTCGAGCCAGCGCCAGGGTCGCCGAGGCGCAGCAGGCACCCATGGCAGCGCTCACGGAGAGCACGAGCGTCGGCAGCCTCCAGGTGTATCCCCTGAGGCCGATCGGCGTGCTCGCGAGATCGATCAGCACCAGGATCAGGGGGAGCGTCATGGCCCCCACGGCGCCCCACACGGCGGTGCGCCGAGACGACAGGCGATCGATCGTCGTCCTTCGCTCCGCAGCCCCCAGCACGAGGGCGAACACGGCTCCGCTCAGCCCTCCCCACACAGTCCAGGCGGCGACGAACGACGGTACGGAAACGGGTCGGTGAAGCACGTCCGACGGCTGCGGTTGGCGCGAGGAGGCATATACGGCCAGCGCGAGGCCTATTGGAAGCCACGCGATGATCCACAGGAATGCGATGCTGAGAACGGCTCGGAGTCGGCGAAGCAACGATCCCTCCATCGATCCGCGGGCCGGCGTCGCGACCTTCTACCTCCTACGTCACGCTCGCTCGTAGACCGCGTCGAAGAGCTTCTTCCACGCCACGCCGTCGTCCGACATTTCCATACTGGACTCCATGCGTCCCGGGTTCGACAGGTCCCAGGTCAGGCGCACGTGCATGGGCGGACCGGCGTGGCTGAGAGTCAGCACATCGTTGTCGAATCCGCCCGTGAAGACCTCCGGTGGAGAGCCCATCGAATCGAACCAGAACAGCGAATACTCGTCGTTCCGCGGGTCGAACGTGTAGACCCCGTGACCCGAGAAGGTCACCGCTCCGTCGCGTTCCTGCTCGTAGTCCGTGACGAGCGCGAAGCCGCCGACGGCCATCCGGCTCGTGGTCCTTCCGGTCGCCGCTCCACCCACCGGATCCCAGGCCGAAGGGTACATTCTCTCTTCCCCCACCCACGTCCCGGCCAGCGATTCGAGCCGGCGGTGGCCCCCCGCGGGTTTCGGCATGTTCATGTTCGACCTCCTCTCCAGCGCGTTGGCGCCGTCTCTGTCCATCCGCCAGCGGGTTGGCCCGCGAAGATCCGATACCCCCACGGCTTCGGGAGCGACCGTGGACTTCCTCCAGTCCCGGCCCGGGCTTCACGCATTCAACCGCCAGAGCTGCAGGTTGAGGGCGGCGGCAAACGCGACCCAGCACAAATACGGCACGAGGAGCACGCCAGCCGCGGGCGTCACCTTCCAGAAGCCCAGGGTCGTGGCGAGAATCGCGATCCACAGGACGACAATCTCGAAGAACGCCAGCATCGGCTGCTGGAGTCCGAAGAACAGGTAACTCCAGAGGGAATTGAGGACCAGCTGGAGGAGGAACAGGGCCAGTGGCACGGTCGCGCCCGAGAAGCCGGCCTTCCGCCAGACCAGCCAGGCGGCGACCCCCATGAACAAGTACAGGACGGTCCACACGGGAGCAAAGACCGCGTTCGGCGGATTCCAGGCCGGCTTGGCGAGGGACGCGTACCATTCGCCCGGCATGAACCGCGACCCGATCCACCCGGCGGCCAGCGCCAGGCCGAGCCACAGCGCGAGTCCCGGCAGGGTCTTCGTCAAGTTCCATCCTCCGGGCCTGTCGGCCCCTGGTGAACGTAGATCCGGTATGCCCACGGCTCGAGATCCAGCCGCACCGGGGCGTCGAACGCGACGGACACCCCACTGAAGTAGTCGGTGTAGCTACCATAATACAGGGTTTCGGCAAGCGTTACGGCCCGTGGTTCGGCGGAGAGGTTGACTACGGCGAACACCTTGTCCCGCTCGTTCTCCCGGACGAAGCTCAGCACCTCCGACTCGGCGTCGTTGGGCACCTTGACCATGGTCGCCCCCCAGCGGGCGTTCCACAGCGCCGTGTTCGCGTGCTTGAGGGCGAACAGCTTCCGGTACAGGTCGCCGATCGGGTGCTCGCGCCACTCGATCGGGTCCCGCTCGAAGAAGGCCAGCCGTCTCGGGTTTCCGGCTTCCTGGCCGTTGTAGATCAAGGGAATACCAGCGCCCACCACGGACAGGACGATCACGGGGGCGAGCGCGTCGCCGAACTGTTCGAACTGCGTCCCCTCCCAGGAGTTCTTGTCGTGGTTGCTCACGAACGTCATCCGCATGGTGTTCGCGGGATACGCGCCCTCATCCCAGGAGTAGTAGTGGAACAGGGCGTTCACGTCCGCCGTGCCGGTGGCGATCCGGTGCACCGCCTCGTACCAGCTCCATGCGTACGTCGCGTCGAACGCCCTGGCGTGCAGGTCGCGGGACTCCCACTCCGCCAGCATGAACACCGGCTTGATCTCGTCCAGCTCCCGGCGAACGTTCTCCCAGAAGTCGACGGGAACGAAACCGGCCACATCGCACCTGTACCCATCCACGCCCACTTCGGCGACCCAGTACTTCATCGCCCCTGTCATGTACTCGCGCAGTCCCGGCTGTCCGTAATCCAGGTCGATGATATCGGACCAGTCGTACCAGGGCGTGGGCGTGAGATCGCCCTTCCAGTCCCGTTCGTACCATTCCGGGTGTTCCTCGACGAGCGGATTGTCCCAGGCGGTGTGATTGGCGACCCAGTCGAGGATCACGTGCATGCCCAGGGCGTGGGCCGCGTCCACGAATTCCTTCAAGTCGTCCAGCGTACCGAACTCCGGGTTCACTCCATAGTAGTCCCTCACCGAGTACGGGCTCCCGAGCGATCCCTTCCGGTTTCGCTCGCCGATCGGGTGGATCGGCATCAGCCAGATGATGTCGGCCCCCAGGTCCTTGAGCCTCGGCAGCTGCTCCTGCGCCGCGCGGAACGTGCCCTCCGCGGTGAATTGTCGCGTGTTCAACTGGTACAGGGTGGCGTTCCGGCTCCAATCCGGATGAATGACCTGCACGTACGGAGACGGCTGATAAGGATCGGACGAGACGCTGTCGACGCCGTCCTCGCGCTGGGCCCGCTGGCAGGCCATGATCGAGAGTGGCAACGCGACGGCGACCAGGGCCGTGCGCACCGTCGTCCATGCTCTCCGCTTCATCGAACGGGCCTCCACGTTGGTATTCGGGCTCAGCGGCGCCGGGAGGGGAGTTTGCCCTGCGTCAGGGACGGTCGCCGGAATCGATCTGCATCAACTCGACCGGAGCTCCATCCTCGACGATAAAGGCGACCCGCACGCCGGGCGAGGGACTGTTCGGCTCGATCAGCACCTCTCTGCCCTCCAGGGAGGCCTCGAGGTCGTCGACTTCGAACGCCACGTGCGGCAGACGCTGCACCAGGTCCGGCACGGGACTGCCTTCCTCGAACCGCATCCATTCGATACGGAACGGACTGGTCTCGTAGCCCGACACGAAGACCCCGAATTCCGGGAGGTATCGTTCGTCCGGGCGCCGCTCGGAAGTAGGTATGCCCAGGTGATGGTAGCGATACATGAGATACCTGTCAGTCGGGCGTGCTCCGGCGGCCCCCACTCCTCATCGAGGGCCATCCACGTGGGGATCGAGAAACGCGATCGCGCTCCGATAGAAATCGTCCGGGTTGTCTTCGTGCATGATGTGGGACGCCTTCTCAATCTCCGCTCGCTCCGCGCCCGGAATCAACTCCTGGAGCCGGTCCAGAATCAGGCTAGCAGGGGCAGAGCGGGCGGCTCGGCGAGAACGAGCTTCTTCACGGACTCCGGATCCTTCATCGCCAGGAGCATGGCGATGTACGCCCCATACGAATGACCCTCGGCTCCAGGTTCTCAAAGCAATCGCTGAAAGGCGATCGTGACGAAGTTCATGGCGGCGATCGCGAGTATGCAGACGAGGGATGCGAGATAAGGCCAGGCCGCGGCCGCAGGACGGAACGCGTTCAACGAGAAGAGGGCGGCGGCGAGAGCGAACAGGCCCCAGGTGATGAGGCTGTGTCCCGCGCCCACGGCTGCCCGTTCCTCGGAAGACAGGGCGATCTGCTTGCGAGCCACCACGCCTCCCTGGACGAAGCCGCTCGCCAGAGCCACTGCGCTGGCCACCCTCCAGAGGCTTCCACCCGTGAGTCCCGCTCGGGCCAGCACGAGCGGGATCAGGGAATAGAACACGGCGCTGAAACTGGCAAGAATGATCGACTCGATGCGGAGGCTGTCGGCAGGCGAAAACCGGCCTTCCCGACGCGCGAATATCAGAAAGATGGCGATGAAGCCCGCAAAGGCCGCCCCGAGCTCCGCGAACAGGGCCAGCTCGTTCGTGGCTTCCATGATCTCCCACCTCGTCCGCTCGACTGTCGAATCGGTTGCCCCGGGGTCACCCGACCACCATGTCCCATCGGGTCGCGGGAATCAAGCAGAATGCCAGAGGATCACTCCAGGTAGGGATCCTCGCTGGCGGAAACCGGCTCCCACAGCTCGATCTTCCTGCCCTCCGGATCGAGTACCCACGCGAACTTCCCGTTCGGATGTTCCTCGATCTCACCCACGATCTCCACCCCTTCGTCCTCGAGCGCCGCGATCAGGGTCGTCAGGTCGACCACCCTGAAGTTGACCATGAACGACTCCTTGCTGGGGGCGAAATACTCGGTGCTGGAGGGAAACGCTGCCCAGACGGTATATCCGATCTCACCAGGGCGGTCCTTCTCCTGCCACTGAAACGCGAAGCCTCCCCAGTCCGCGGCGTCGATGCCGAGGTGGCGTCGGTACCAGTCGAGGGTCGTCTCCGGATCGGCGCTCCTGAAGAACAGCCCTCCGATACCGGTGACCCGATCGGGAGCCGGATCCCGCGCGAAGGCACGCGTCGCGCCAGCCGTTTCCTGGCGACCCGCGGCCGTGCCGAGTGCGAAGGCGACTACGGCGATCACGAAATGCGGGAACCAGCGGCCCGGATTCGGCTTCTCCATCAGCAATCTCCCGGTTGGCGAAAAAGGCACCGTCGTGTGTGGTGGCTCCGTCAGGTCTGCGGATCGGCTCCGAGCGACGCGTAGTAACCGGCGATGCGACTCTGGACCCCCGTGCGGGTGTAGACGTCCGGTTGCCGCGACTCGATCACGCCCGCGATCACTTCCGCCACCTCCTCTGCGCTCTGCGAATCCGGCAGCTGGCGCGAGTCCGGACCGCCGTGCAGCGCGTTGAGGCCGAAGTCCGTCCGCACGACACCGGGCGAAACGAGCGAGAACTGAATGCCGGGGTGTGAGGCCTGCACCTCCTCGCGGAAGGTGGCGGTCAACGCGTTCAGAAAGTGCTTCGCGCCACAGTACGCGGATCGAATGACGGCGAACGGCACGCGTCCAAGGAGTGACGAAATGTTGATCACGTGCCCTGTCCCGCGCGACTCGAAGTGTGGCAGCACCTCCTGCATACCGTACAGGGCCGGCATCACGTTGAGCCGCATGACTTCATCCACGTCCTCCTCCGTGAGCTCGGAGGGCTTCAGCGAGATCCCCCGTCCGACGTTGTTGATCCACACGTCGATGCGTCCGAATCGCTCGAGCGCGGCGCTCACCACCCGGCGGACGTTCTCCCGTTGCGACACGTCGGCGACTACGGTCAGGGCGTTCTCTCCGCAGCGTGACGCGACCGCATCGAGGGCGTCCTTTCTTCGCGCTACCAGGACGACGGACATACCTCGCTTCGACACGAGCTCGGCGGTGGCCGCGCCGATTCCTCCACTCGCACCCGTGATCACCACGACTCGATCTTCCAAGTTCCCCTCCGTAGCTGCTGTCAGTCCCTATTCGCCGCGTCGCGCCCCGCCAGTCGACGCAACAGTACGGGCCGACCGAAGACCGCGACCAGAACGATGAGCGTGAACAGGCCAAGAGCCAGGGGAGCGCCCCGGGCGAGGCGGACGACCACCGCGAACGTGGCCGCGCCGGCGCCGAGAGCGCCGGCCGCCGTGAGGAGCCTGGACCCGGCACGCTGCGTGAACGCGATTGCCGAAACCACCGCGAACGTGAAGAGGAATGCGAGGCTGGCCGATTCGACCAGGGACGACAGGGAACCGACGGCTGCGAACAGCGCCGCCAGGAGGGCCAGGGAGACGAGCGCCCGATCCGGTACCCGTCTCCGGTTGCGGTGCTCGAGTCCCGCCGGCAGCTCTCCCGCGCTCGCCACTTCCTCCGACAGGCGCGCCGTGGCGAACAGGGTGGCGTTGATCGCCGATCCGGTCGAGAAGGCCGCCGCCACGGTGACGATCGCCACCCCGACCGAGCCCAGGACCTCCTGCCCCGCGATCGAAAGGGCCACCTCCTGGTACTCCACCACCGTGTCCGCACCGATCAGCATGGCCGTCCCGAGCGCCACGGCGGCGTACACCGCGATCACGACCACGATGGCCGAGAGGATCGCCCGCGGAAGCGTCCGGTCGGGATTCCGTATGTCATCGTAGTCGTACGTCAGGAGCTGGAAGCCCTCGTAGGCCATGAACACGGAGGCTGCTCCGATCATGGCTGTCCCGATCCCTGCGTCGGGCACGCCGCGCGACAGGAGCGGCGGATCCCAGCGGGACAGGCCGAAGGCGGCCAGGCCGAGCAGCACCGCCAGCTTGAACCAGACCAGGAAGATCTCGACGCCGCCGGCCTCACCCGTGCCGAGCAGGTTCACTCCGAGGAAGACGAGCAGGATCGCCACGGCCGCGACACGGGCGCCCGCCGGCCCGAGAGGAAGGACGTGGTTCAGATACTCCCCGAACGTGAACGCGTACACCGAGTTGGTGAGGACGTAGCCGAAGATCAGGACCCACGCGAGGCTCCCGGCGAACCCCTCGTGGTGGATCTCCCGCAGAAAGGTGAAGGCTCCACCGCCTTCGCCGTACCGTTTGGCCAGGCGTGTGTAGCTGTAGCCGGCCAGCAGCGCGATCGATCCGGCGGCCACGAAGCTGAACCAGGCCAGGCGTCCCGAGATTCCGATCACCACGCCGAGCGTCGAGAAGATGCCGCCCCCGACCATCCCGCCCACGGCCATCGACCAGGTGGCCTGGAAGCCGAGCTTCGTATCGGGTGAGGTCATCGGTGGCCCCCGTTTGTGGTCCGTCGCTCGCAACCGTTCGCCCGCTCCTCCTGTCCAACGCGTGACGACCGCCGCTCGGGCACGCGAGACCACGGGTTGCGCTCCGGACGGGAAACCCGACAGTTGTCCCCTGTCTCGAGCCCTGAAACGGGGCGCGAGGCGACCGCCGGGGCCACGAAGCTGATTCTGAACCCAGACACGGGAACCAAGCTATGTCCTTCCAGCCTTTTGCGCCGCACAGGGCGGTCGCCGTCCGCCTGACGCTGGGCCTCGTTCTAGCCCTCCCCGCAGCGAGCGTTGGACAGGATGCTGCCGATCGTTACCCCGGCGACCACTGGATGCGCTACGCGGACGTTTCTCAGGCCGGCTTCGACAGCGCCAAACTGGCAGCGGCGCAGTCTACGTGGAAGGAGCTTCCTTCGTCTGCCTTCATGGTGATCGTCGATGGCGCGGTCGTCGCGGCCTGGGGCGACGTGGAACGGCGCTTCATGTGCCATTCGGTGAGGAAGAGCTTCCTCTCCGCCCTGTACGGCATCTACTGGGACCGCGGGGAGATCGAGCTCAACAAGACGCTGGCGGATCTCGGCATCGATGACGAGCCGGATCCTCTCCTGGATACCGAGAAGCAGGCCCGCATCCTCGATCTCCTGAAGGCGCGGTCCGGAGTGTTCCATCCCGCCGCGTACGCGGGTCGCACGGACTCGCGGCCTCGCGGCAGCGAGGGCCCGGGCCGCTACTTCGCCTACAACAACTGGGACTTCAACACCCTGGCCACGATTCTCGAGCAGGAGACGGGGGACCGGGTGTTCGAGGCCTTCGACCGGTACTTCGGCCGGCCGCTTCAGATGGAGGACTGGCGCGTTTCGGATGGCTACTACCACTACGAGAGGGACAAGTCGCAGTACCCGGCCTACCCGTTCCGGATGTCGGCCCGAGACGCCGCGCGGTTCGGATTGCTCTTCGCTCGCGACGGTGCGTGGAACGGCGAGCGCATCCTGTCCCGGCACTGGGTCCAGCGCAGCTCGGCTCTCTACTCGATCGACACCAGCGTCATGGGCTACGGCCTGCTGTGGTGGGTATTTCTCGACCCGCGCTTCGAACCTTACGGGGTCTATGCGGCGCTCGGTGTCGGCAATCAGATGATCGCGGTGATCCCGAAGCTGGACATGGTGATCGTGAATCGGGCCAACACCTACCTGGGAGAAGAAACGCCATCCCGGGCGCTCGCCGACCTCATGGCACAGGTCCTGGATGCCCGCACGGGCAGCCCGGCCGCCGACGCGCGGCTCGCACCGCTGGAGACCCCGTCGGATCCGCTGATCACTCGAGTTCCCGACGACCGCCTGGCCGGGTTCTTGGGGGAGTGGGACTTCCCAGCGCCGCCGCTCGGCCTGCCGGCCCGTACGAGCGTGCGGATCTCCGCCGGGGATGGGCACCTCGAGGCCTATTCTCCCGAGGCCGGGACTTTCGCGCTGTACCTGCAGGACGACGGCTCTCTGCACGAAGAGGACAGCTTCGAGCGTTACTTCCCGATCCGGGATGCAGCCGGCGCCTTCGCCGGAATCGCCGATGCGCGATCGATCGTCACGGCGGCGATCGCAGCCGCGTCTGAGGACCGGGGCGAGCGCGCCGCGCAGCTCCTGGCGACCCTCGAGGGCGACGATCGGGTCGAGGTCGCCGTCGGAAGGAGCGTCGTTGACCTCCTCGAGGGCAGAACGGATGAGGCCGAGGGGAGCTTGCGATCGCTGGCCGAACGAAGTGACCCTGTCGCGGTCGAGACCGAAGTGAATGCCGCGGGTTACGACTTGCTCCGGGCCGAGATGGCGTCCGAGGCTCTGCAGGTATTCGAGCTGAATACCCGGGTGTTTCCGGACGGCTGGAATACCTGGGACAGTCTCGGTGAGGCTCACATGATCCTCGGCAACGACGAGGAAGCGATCCGCTCCTACGAGCGATCCCTGGAGATCAACTCGAACAACGCGAACGCGGAGGAGATGATCTCGAGGATCCGGAGCGGCGAAGGGCCGCCGAACTAGGGAGGCCCGTCACTCGGAATCATCCGACGGGTCCGTCTCGTCGCCCTTCATCAGCAGCCGCTCGGTGAAGTCGAGGCGCTCGGAGAGGGCGGAGAACGCCTCCTCGACGGCGGCCAGCTCTTCGCGCAGCTCGCTCACCTCGCGCGCCAGCCCGGGCGAGCCTCCTTCGGCAGTGGTGCCTGCCTCGATCTGGCGTATCCGATGCAGGAAGTAGGCGAACACGCCCATCATCATCGTGCTGCCGATGACGGCGGCGAATATGATGAACAGGGCTGTGAGGCTGCTGATCACTCTCACCTCCTCGCTTGTTGCATGTCTCCCGATCGCCTACCATCCGGACCGTCCGGTCCAACCCAAACTCGCCGGGAATACGATCATGACAAGAGTGAAGGCCGGCCTCCTGGTCCTGGCCGGGCTCGCGGTGGCCGCGGGCGCAGGCGGCGTGGTGGGTGCCGGAGCGGCGATCGCGCTGGTGAAGACCGCCTACAACGGGCCGGTAGACGACACGGCCGGGGCGGAGCTCGTCGTTCACTCGACCCAGCTGGGCGAGACGGTTACGCTGCGGATCCGGCTCCCTGTCGAATACGCGCCCCAACCGGATCGTCGTTTCCCGGTCGTCTGGGTGCTGGACGGTCCGGCCCAGGGCAGCCAGGTGTTCACCACGATGCAGGTCCTCTCCCGGATCGGCGTCGCGGAGCCCGCGATCGTGGTGGAGGTGCCTGACAGCGGCGCCGGACGGACCACAGACCTCACGCCTCCGCCGAACGTGATGACGTCGGTCGGCGGACAGGGGGACCGATTCCTCCGGTTCCTCGCGGACGAGGCGATCCCCGCTGTCGCGGAGGCGTTCCGAACGGATTCGGTGCGCGTACTGGTGGGACACTCCCTGGGGGGGCTGTTCGCTCTGTACGCTTTCGCCGAGCGTCCATCTCTGTTCGGCGCGTATTTCGCATTCAGCCCCTCCGTTTGGGTGGGTGACGAGGCCGTAGTGCCTCTGCTGCAAGAGGCCCTGCAGCGGTCAGGTCTGGACGGGACATTCCTTTACGCCAGTCTCGGTTCGGACGAGGGCAACCGGATGCTCGACGGGTTCGAGGCCGTCCGCCGGACTCTCGAATCCTACGCCCCTGAACAGCTCACGTGGCGGATGGACGTGACGCCCGATGCCGACCACCTGAGCAACCCTGTCCTTTCCTTCCCGGTGGCGGCCCGGCTCTACTGGAGCCGCTGACCGGCGCGCGATCATTCGTCCGCGTTACCGCAGCCGGCAAAGCTGAGCGTTCCGCTGAACGCCGCGACGATCCCCGAAAAGTCGGCCAGTCCGATCGCGATCTCGGCCAGGGTCGGCAGGGCATCGGAGCCTCGCATGTTCATCGCGCGTCAGGTGGTCTGCTTGAGCTTCCGGGCGAGAATCGCGATCTGGTGGCGATCATCCACGCGAGCCCGACCGACAACGTACAGGGCGATCAGGAACAGCCCGCCCAGAAACCCGGGGATCAGGATCTCGAGAATCGTCACGTCTCTCAGATCGAGAACGGTCAATCCTGCCGCGACCGCGATCAGCAGTCCGCCAAACACGAGAGAGATCTGCGCCGCGATCGATTCTGCCGGCCGTCTGCGCTCGTCCCAGGCAAGCAACGCGTCCAGGTATCTCTTTTCGTCCGGTGTCAGCTGGAACGTCATCACTCCTGCTCCTTCCTCGACGGGGAACTTCGATTCGCCTCGTCGGAATACAGCTCCGTGCTCAGGTATTTCATCCCCGAGTCACAGGCCACGGTGACCACGGTGTGGCCCGGTCCCAGTCGCTCCGCGATCCGCAGCGCCACCGCCACGTTCCCACCGGTGGAGGTGCCCGCGAAGATGCCCTCGTCCCGGGCGAGGCGCCGTGCGCTCGCCATCGCTTCCTCACTCGTTACCGTCTGGATTTCGTCGGCGAGATCGTCGGTCCAAAGCGGCACGACGAAACCCGCGCCGGTGCCCTCTATCTTGTGCGAGCCGCTCGCCCCGCCGGACAGAACGGCCGACTCGGCGGGCTCTACCGCCACGACATGTACCGCGCTGTCATGGGCCCTGAGACGCGTGGCGATTCCCCGGAGCGATCCGCACGTTCCGACGCTCTGGACGAAGGCGGAGACCCGGCCTTTGGACTGTTCCCAGATCTCCTCACCCATCCGGTCGTAGGCGGACAGCTGGTCGGTGTTGTTCAGCTGGTCCGTCCAGTAGCTCCCGGGTGCCGAAGCCAGGGCCCTCGCCTTCTCGATCATCTCGAGAGTGAGGGCTTTCGTCGTCCCCCCGGTCGGGCTGGGCACGAGCGTCAGCCGGGCGCCGAGGGCCGCCATGTGGCTGCGCTTTTCCCCGCTGTAGGCTTCCGAGGTCACGACCTGGAGCGGGATGCGCTTCGCGGCGCACACGAAGGCGAGCGAGACGCCGGTGCTGCCCCCCGTGTACTCGACCACCGAGCCGCCCGGCTGCAGCCGTCCGTCCGCCTCGGCCGCCGCGACCATCGCGAGCGCCATGCGGTCCTTCATGCTCCCGGTCGGATTCTCGTATTCGAGCTTGAGCAGGATCCTGGCGCTGCCCTCCGGGACGACGTGCTGCAATGCATGCAGCCTCGTTCCGCCGATCGTGTCGAGCACCGTCATGCGCCCATCCTCAGATAGAGCCACCTTCCGATCGCCCCGGCGATCAAGAGCTCCATGGCACTCCAGGCCCACATCTTGGCCGCCAGCCACCAGGAGAACAGGCCCCACTCCACCACCACGGCAAAGGGCAGCAAGGCACCCAGCAACCATGTGAAGCCGACCGCCGTCAGCATCGCCATGGTGGGAGTAGTGACCCGCAGCAGGATGGCGAACAGAGTGACCAGCGCCATCCCGATGAGAAGGCGCACGAGGGTGTGCACCACGAACGGTCCCGCTCCGACGGGGATCGGGAGTCCGAGCGCGTCGAACGCGGCTTTCATGTCACGGTAGCCGAAGGCGCCGGCCATCAGCAGGCCGCTGGCGAAGACCCAGCCGCCGGCCGCCAGACCCGCGACCAAGAGCCGCGACAGGTTGATCTCGTTCGAAGGCATGTCATCCTCCCCGACTGCCAGATTCGCTCAGCGGACCTCCATCAACCAGCGTGGCCGCGCGCCTCATAAGCACTCCAGGTGGGCTCGTCTCGAGCCGGGGCTACCGGTCCGACCAGACGGCCAGCTCGTTGCCGCTGGGGTCGGTGAAATGAAAGCGCCGCCCGCCGGGAAACTCGAACGTGTCCTTGACGATCCGGCCACCGGAATCTCTGATGCTCGCTTCGATCTCTTCCAGGTGCCTGGCGTAGAGCACGACCAGCGGGCCTCCCCCGGAAACTTCCGTCGACCGCGTGAATCCGCCGGCCAGGCGGCCGTCGTGGAAGCTCGTGTAGTCCGGGCCGTAGTCCGTGAATTCCCATCCGAAGACCGCGGCGTAGAATCTCTTGATCGCTTCGACGTCCACAGCCGGAAACTCGATGTAGTCCACCCTGCGGTCCTGATCTGCCTGGCTCATGTGTTCATCCTCGCTGTCGGCGGTTCCTCACTCGAGTGCCTGTTACGCCCTTGTCTCGGGTGAACCCGGCTTCTGGGCGACCACGCACCACACGCGGTGTGCAACCACCATCGGGTCGGGGTGCTTCTCACTCAAGAGACGACCCAGGGCCTCATCGAAGCGCAACACTTCAGAGGGCGGAAGGCCGCCGGAGCCCACCCCGTTGCAGGTCCTGATTCTCCCCCGCCAGCGAGCGTGTGACAGTACTTCATCGTGGTCGTAGCAGAAGGCCTCTGTCAAACGGAATCCACCCCGGATCACGTCGTCGATCAGCTCGGGATGCACCCCTGTCGATCCGGCCATGCTCCAGGACGGATTGAACCGCAGAATCAGGTCTTCGGTTTCGCGAGCGGCGGCGGAATGTCCGGCCAGGTACGAATAGTGAGCGATCGCGAGCACGCCGCCCGGACGTAGAACTCGCCGCGCCTCCGCCATCGCCGCTCCGCTGTCGAACCAGTGCCAGCACTGGCCGGCCGTCACCAGGTCGAACGAATCCGAGTCCAGCCCCGTGTGCTCCGCGCTGGCGATCCGGAACCGGACCCTGTCCTCCAGGTTCCGTTCGCTCGCCAATCTGCGCGCCACCGCGATCTGTCCTTCGGACGTGTCGATCCCCACGACGGAGCCGCCGAGCGCGGCCAGCTCGAGCGCTACGGTTCCCGGTCCGGTGCCGAGATCGAGCGCTCGGGCACCCGGCACAGCGATGATCGCGTCGATTCGCCGAAAGAAGGACGCGGGGAAACCCGGGCGATGAACGGCGTAGTCTTCGCTGTGGCGTCCGAAGTCGACCTTGCTCACGCCGGGCGGACGCTACGCACCGGCGCCGAATCGCTCGACGATCGCCAGCAGCCGCCGGTCGAAGTCGTCGACGCGCCGCAGCAGAATGCCGCCGTGGCCCACGCCGGCGATGGTATCGACAGTGAACGACGGCGCATACCGCCGCATGGCCTCGACGTTGGTCGGTGGCTCCGCGGAGTTGATCGCCGCGATCGGGCTGTCGATCGCCTGGAGTGTGAGCAGGAAATCCGACTGCATCCAGTCCCGCATCGAGTGCAGCACCGTGAACCAGTACTCGTGCGGTTGTTCCGGCATTGTCTGCAGGACGTAGTCGATCAGCGAGTCCGGAGCGTCCGGCTTGAAAGCGAAAGCCCGGATGAATGCCGGATCTCCCCAGTTCGCACGCATCGCGGCCTCCAACTGCTGGGCCTCGGCGTCGCTCAACGGGATGTCCGGGTCCTTGAAGACGTCGACGAAGACGACCCCGAGCACGCGATCTCCGAGTCGCTTCGCCGCCTCGAGAACCGCAGCGCCCCCCATCGAGAATCCGACCAGCACGACGCGCTCGAGACCCAGCTGGTCCGCGACCGCCGTGATGTCGTCGCCGAAAGCGCCCATGCTCCAGTCGCTGCGATCCGCGCCCGACTCCCCGTGTCCAGCCAGATCGAGCGCCACGACGCGGTGCGATTGCGCGAGAGTCTTCGGATGCTCGCCCCAGATGCCGCGCGTGTTCGCCCATCCGTGCACCAGCATCAGTGTCGGATCGACGGTGCCGCGTACTTCGTAGCGGATCACGACGCCGTCGGCGGAGAGTGCCTCACCGTACGTGACCGCATCTGCGGCCCTTCCGGAGACTTCCGAAGCCTGGTCTGCCGCCGCGCCGCCGTCATCCCCGCCACCCGAGTCGCACCCGGCGAAGCCGCAGATAAGAAGCAGCGCCGCGACCTGCAACGGAGCCGTGGCTCGCGCTGTCCTCAGCATTTGGCGCAAGCCCATTCCACCCTCCACTGCCGCCGCGAGCGGGAGCAGGCGAAGCCTGGTCATGATCATGGTTGATCTCCGGTGAAGGCCGGGTGGTTCCCGTCCAGCGCCACGGCCAGATGATGTCGGGGATCCTCCAGAAACTGGCGGGCGAGATCGCTCCTCACCGGAGCATCGAAGACACCCGGCGGCACACCTTGAAGCAGGTCCGTGTCGCCCGGTCCGAGAAGGGTGACGCGTGGCAAGGCCCCGTACCTCATTGAGTGTTCGCCGGTTCCAAGCTAATCAATCGTCCCGAAGGCTTGAATCCGGTTGCCCTCGGGATCGCGGAACACGAAGGTGCGAACATTGAGCGTGGAATCTTCGATCGGCTTCGGATCTGCGTTCACTCCGAGCGCCAGGAGTCGCTGATGGAAGGACTCGATGTCGGCAACGCGAATCCCCGCCTTGAACAGACCGAGATGCGGATCGGGTGCCCGACCTGCATCGGGCTGCTCGATGAGCTCGACGACCAGGCCTCCCCCTGACAGGATCCGGACAGCGTAGCGCCCATCTTCCGCATCGAGGCGGTTCGCGAGATCCAAGTCGAACACGTCTCGATACCACGCGGCTGCGGCCTCGACGTCCTCGACGCGGACCGCGAAGAACGCGAACTCCCGCAGGTTGACCGTGTCGGCCGGCGAGGACGGCCCCGGCGCCCGGGCGGGGAACGTCGCGCCGGCGCCCAGCATCACGCCGAGGATCAACATCAGAGCTCGCACGCAGGCCTCCGTTTGCAGGTCATCATCGCTCCCGATCGCTCCGATACATCACCCAGGTCGTGAACGCGGAGTCGATGGTCGCGCTCCCGACGACCTCGTAGCCGAAGTGCTCGTACAGCGAGACGTTGGACTCGACTTCCGTGCTCAGCGTGACGCCGGTTGACTCCGTGTCGGAGGCGGAAAGGTCGTGCACCGCCTCCAGCACCGACCGCCCCAGCCCCTGTCCCTGAGCGGAGGAGCGAACGCCGATCATGTTGAGGTGCATGTGCTCCGATTCCACGTTGAACTCGGCCACGGCGGCGCCGAACGACTCGTAACGCAACCGAGCCTCGGCCCCGAGCTCGGCCCACGTCCGTTCCCGGATCACACTCAGCTCGGGAGGACTCCGCCCGCGCCCCGGGTGAGAGACCAGCGCGGCCGCGGTCAGTCCGCCAGACGCGGGCACGCCGAGCAGAAACTCGTCGCGCAGCACCCGCGCAGTGACGAAGAACGTGACCAGCGTCTCCAGGCGCGCCTCGTAGCCATCCTCGGGCCCCAGGACCCAGCGCATGACGGGGTAGTCGAAGAACGACTCGCACAGCACGGACACCACAGCGGGCATCTCTTCGCGCCCGAGCACATGTACGCGCATTCCGCGACTCTTCACAGCAGCCTCTCGAGCCTCATAGACGCAGCGGCTTCACCTTTCGGCCGGCGGCACAGTCTTCGATCAGGGTCTGGAGCCGTCGCTCGCGAGTCTCCTCGCGCCTGGCGCTCATGACCCAGTGAGCGACCTGCTTGCGATAGCCGGGGGGGCGTGACTGCCAGTCGGCCCAGGCCGCGTCGTTGGACTGAAGCCGGGCGAGGTAGTTACCGGAGAGGGTGACCGGCTCTTCCTGTTCGAAGGAATACCGGCCCGAATTCTCCTCCGTCCTTGCACCGAAGGCGCGGGCTCCGGCCGGCGCGATTCGACCTTCCGCCTCGAGTGCCTCGTATCGCTCGATGTTGCGCAGGCTCCAGGTGCTGCCGGATCGGCGTGGCGTGAACCGGATCGTGTAGGCCTCGTCATCAACCCGCTTCCGGATGCCGTCGATCCACCCGAAGCACAAAGCTTCATCGACCGATTCCGGCCACGTGATGCTGGGCCGCCGCGTCGACTTCTTCCAGAACCCCACCCACAGCTCATCCCGTTCGGTGTGGTGGCGCTCCAGCCAGTCGCGGAACGCGCCGCCAGATTCGAAGTGGGTAACGTGGGTCGGTTCCATGTTCCTCCAGTCGCGCCCCGGAAACATCCCACTCTAGGTCGAAGTCGCCGTACCGGTAAGGGGAGGTCTCGGGCGTGGCATCCACCTCGACTCCGCCTTACCATTAAGCTCCCCCCGATCAGCCGCCCACCCTGCACCGAAGGGGGCCGGAATGTCGCGTCGAATCATGCCGACCGCCCGCGCCATGCGCGGATGGTTCGCCCTTGCCTTGTTGGTCTCTCCGATCGCCGTTCCGTCGATCGCCGCCCAGGAGCCCGGGAGCATGCGAGCCGTGCTTGTCACGGGAACCAGCTCCGGAATCGGACTGCGCATGACCGAGGTCCTTTCCCAGAACGGGTTCTTTGTCTACGCGGGCGCCCGCAAGACCGCGGACCTCGAACGCCTGGACGCGATGGAGAACGTGAAGTCGGTCCGCCTGGACGTGACGATTCAGAGCGAGATCGATGCCGCGGTCCAGCTCGTTCGGGAGGAAGGAAGAGGGCTTTACGGGCTGATCAACAACGCCGGCGTATCGGTGATGGGGCCGCTGATCGAGGAGCCTGAGGCGGAGCTGGACTTCATCCTCGATGTCAACCTCCTCGGTCCGTACCGCGTGACCAGGGCTTTCGCGGACCTGCTCATCGAGAGTCAGGGACGGGTCCTGACCGTCAGCTCCATCGCCGGAATCCTGTCCGGACCGTTCATCGGCGCCTACGCCATGAGCAAGCACGGCGTCGAGGCTTACGTCGACGCGCTGGCCGCCGAGATGGATCGCTTCGGCGTCGCCGTCGCCGCGGTGGAGCCCGGCAATTACAAGTCCCAGATCGTCGCCTCCATGGTGCGACGTATGAACGAGGCCGGGTACTCGGCGGAAGGCTCCCGGTACGGGTCGATGCTGGACCTGATCACCGGCCCGCTCGATCGATCGCAATTCAAGGAGCCCGATGACGTGGCCCTGGCGGCCCTGGACTTCCTGACGAGTGACGCGCCGAAGCGCCGGTACATGGTCGTGCCGAACCAGCTCGAGGCGGAGATGACCATCCGCCAGGTCATCAAGGAGCTGGTCGAGCTGAACCAGGGCCAGCCGTACTCCTACAGCCGGGACCAGCTCGTCCGGATGCTCGACGATGCCCTGGGTGATCAGGAGCCGGTCAGTACCGAAGCTTCTCCGGCCATGGGACTGCATGAAGCGATCGTCCGAGGGGATCTCGAGGCCCTGCGCGCACGGATCGAGGCCGGTGCCGACCTGAACGCGAGGGAACCGTCGGGAGGATCGAGCCCGCTGATCACGGCGGCGACCTTTGGCAAGACGGAGGCCGCACGCATGCTGATCGAAGCGGGAGCGGACCTGGACCAGACCAACAACGACGGGTCCACGGCCCTGATCACGGCGGCCTTCTTCGGCCGCACCGAGATCGTCGAGGCCCTGCTGGCTGCGGGTGCGGACAGGACTCTGAGAAACAACGCCGGATCCTCGGCCCTGGATGTCGTAACCGTTCCTTTCGAAGCGATGAGGGACGTCTATGACTTCGTGGGGACCATGCTGAAGCCCTATGGGCTGGAGCTGGATTACCAGCGGATCCAGGAGGCCCGTCCCGTCATCGCGGACATGCTGCGCTAGTCGCAGCAGGACTGGCTGCGCATACAGCCATGGAGAGAGTGAGATCCACCCGGCCCGCACGGGCTCGTACTGCGAGCCCGTGCGCCCGGGCCCTGGTTTCGGCGCTCGGCGCGCTTGCCCTCTTCTGCGTCCCCGGACCCTGCATCGGACAGGCCGGCTCCCCGCGGGACATCACCGACGGCGTCTGGAGTCTGGATGCCGGAGAGGAGGAGTTCCTGTGGGACTTCACCCGGACGGCCACCGGAAGGCTGACCTGCCTGGTCCACGACGTCCGCGGCCGCCTGAAGATCAACGAGACCCCGTGTCGGAGGGTCGTGTACGAGAACGACCGGGTAGAGGTCTCGATGGACACCGGAGTCCGGCTCGTCGCGGAGGTCAGCCTCGAGGCGGGCGCCCTCGTCGGCCAGCTCCAGTATCCGGACGGGAGCGTTGCCGACGTGAAGTTGCCGTTCCGCCCTCGCGATCGCTACATCGCACTGCGCGCCTCGCCGACGGGATGGCCGGAGGCAGGACCTGGCTCCGAGCCGGAGCGGTACCACTATAGGGCGCCCACCGGGGAATTCGGCGGATGGCGCGTGGCCAAGGCCGATGATGTCGGGATCGACCCGGCGGCCCTGGAGGCTGCGGTGGATGCCGTCGTCGACGGCGAGGCCGGCGTCCTGCACTCGTTCCTCGTGGCTCGAGACGGAGCGCTGGTGCTCGAGGAGTACTTTCACGGCTACCGTCCGGACGACCTCCATCCCCTGGCTTCCTGCGGGAAGAGCGTCTCCTCCCTCCTGGTGGGTCTGGCGATCGAAAGCGGCGCGATTGCCGGCGAGCGGTCGCTGCTCAAAGACTTCTTTCCGGAACCCGAGTATCGGGCCGTGCTCGGTCGAGGCTGGGACGGGCTTACCCTCAGACACCTCCTCACGATGACCATGGCCCTCGACTGGAGCCCCGGGGAAGCTGCCAACCTGCACGGGACCGGGCCCGCCTTCTTCCGGCGCGTCCTGTCGCGCTCCGTGTCCGGGACCCCCGGCGAGGACTGGGACTACGTAAGCGCCAACGTCAATCTTCTGGCGGGCGTGCTGCACCAGGCGACGGGCCTCCACGCGGAGGACTTCGCCCGCGATAGGCTGTTCGAGCCGCTCGCCATCCGGAGCTGGGACTGGGAGGGACTCAAGACCGACGGATACAACCTCATGGACGGGAGCCTCCAGCTCCGTCCGAGGGACATGGCGAAGCTGGGCCAGGTGGTCCTGACCGGGGGCACCTGGGGCGAGACCAAGCTGTTCGGGGGCGACTGGATCGAGCGGTCCACGGCGTGGTCGGTGGACACGCGCGAGCGCTTCGAAGGCTTCGGCTACCTGTGGTGGAAGACGCGGATGAAGGGTCCCGACGGAGATTCCCTGGAAGTGACCGTAGCCAACGGCTGGGGAAGCCAGTTCATCATCGTGGTTCCCGCCCTGGACCTGGTCGTCGTCACGACCGGAGGGAACGACTACAACGGGAAGCACATGGCCGTCGTGCCGCTCGTGGCGGAATTGGTCCGCTCCGGAATGAAGGATCGCTCCACCGATCGTCGCTGATCCCGGCCCTCGAAGAGAGCTTGGTCCCGTCGCGCGTCATGGGGCAGGCAGGATGCGGGTCAGCCGCACCCTCTGGACTCGACCGAAGCGAGGCTGATCGGGTCGACCGGACCGGCGCGCAATTGTCCCTTCCAGTCGCGCTCTATGGCGGCGAGCGTCCTGCCGTTGATTCTGGATTCGGGACTCGCGCCCGAGCGCCAGAAATCACGGAGGGGCTCAAGACCGTACCGCTCCAGCAGATAGTCGACGAAGACCGCTGCCTGCAGGTAGGCGCGGAGATCCGGTTGCTGGCGAAACTGCGTGAGCATCACCCCGAGCGGAATCCAACCGTTACGCTCGGCGAGAGCCATCATCATGTCTGCGTTCGGGTACCCCGCACAACGTCCGTCCGCGGCCTGCGCCAGACCCTCCTGAAGCCACGCCGTGTCCGGGCCCGGAGGACCCCACGTTTGACCCGCCACGACGTGCATGATCTCGTGCCGTTCGAAGCTCCGCCACTCGGAATGGGTCACGAGGAGCACGGTTCGCGATGATGCCTCTGCGAAACCGGTGGCGCTCATCCCCGTCAGGGCCTTCATCTGCGCGCGGTTCTCAATGAAGAACACGTCGACCGGTCCCGCGAGATCCGGAGCATCAATCAGGCGACGGGCGTTCGTCAGGGCAGCCGGAAGACGAGCGAGAAGGCTGTCCTGATGAGCCAGAGCGTACGAACCCGGTACGAAGTAGACGCGGAAACCGGGGGCTTCCCGACGAAGCCACGAGAACTGGTGTTCGAGGACCCACTCGAATACGACATCATGGGTCGTGTGCTCTCCGGCGATCGTGCCCTCGAGCACCCAATCTCCGATCAGGCGATCGAGCAGAGGGTCCTGGAGACCTGAGGTCTGTGCCGTCGCCGGAACGGTGGTCAAGACCACTGCAGCAGCAAGGAAGAGAGACGTTCTCACCAAGGGGGCTCCTTTCACTGTCGGCTGGGCGGTCTAGGTTCGTCCCAGATCGCCCAGGGCGGTGTATCCCCATTTCGGGTCGAGGCTCTCCGAGACGGCCTTGTTGAGGTGCGAGATGAACTCACGCGAGTAAGGCGAGACGCCGCTGTCCCACCACTCTCGCACTATGGCGTTGTCGAACAGTCCCAGCACCGTCCTCTCGTGCTGTTCCCAGCTGTCGTCCGACAGGAAGCCGAGCCGATACTGCTTGAACAGCCCCTCGACGAGGAAGAAGTACTCGGCGACGAGCCACACGAAGCGCTGCTGTTCCTGTTCCGTCAGGCTGGTCGGATCGCGATGCCCGTGATCCCAGATCGAGGACATATCCGCGCTGTGAGCCACTCGGGCGTGGAAGTCGGACCACATTCTCGCGGCTTCCAGTTCGGTGTCGGCCCGTGTCGCGCGAGCGCCTTCCCGCACCTGTCTGCCCAGGTAGAGCAGGGAGACGACTACCGCCAGCGCCCCGACCATCTCGCCGACGGCCCCGATGGCGTTCCAGTCCATATGACCCTCAGGTTCAGTCTGGCCGCTCTGCAAGCGACAGCCCGCGGAGATATGGCAGGACATCCCGAGTATAGTAGGGCTCCTGGGTTCCCCAGAAGATGTAGTCGAGCCGAAGCTGGTCCGCAGCGTATCGATACAGCGCGTCCACGGTGACCGGCCGACCCGTCGTCGGATCGATGTCCGCCAGGTTCCCATCCTGTACCGCCATGCCTGCGACCACCCCCGAACTCCTGGCAGCGATGAGAGGGAGGCTGTTGGCCTGCTGCCCTTCTCGGTAAGGGAGCAGGTCGGGTCCCCCGACGCCGGCGCCCATGCTGTCGGCCAGCGCGTAGATACCCCGGAGGTAGCCGCGATCGACGTTTGGGAGCGATTCCCCGGGCATGAAATTGGCGTAGACGAGCACGCAGGAGCGGCTGAACGCCAGGCGGGCATCAATCAGCATTTCGCGTATTCCCGCCGCATAAGCATCGAAGGTGAAGCCGGGAGGATGGAACTTCGGGTTCTCGAACCCGATCGCCGTCTCCGGGAGGTTCATACCCTCTATCAGACCGTCGAATTCGCGAGCCAGCGCCTGGAGAAGCAGAGAGAAGCGCTCGCGCACCGCCGGATCCCAGCGTCTCGCGACCCAGCCGTCGAACGCGCCCGCCGTTCCCTCGTACTTTCGCGCCGCGCCGCCGTGAAACGCGGAGTTCGACAGCAGGTAGTCCGGAACGAGAACCCGCTCGGTGAAGGACACGTCCGATATCTGAATGAACAGGCGCTTGCCGTGGCTCTGCAGGAACGCCAGCTGCTCGCGAATCGGTTCGAAATCATATCGGTCGCGCTCCGGTTCCAGCTCGCGCCACGTGTACTTCAGCTGCGCTCCCACGATCCGTGGAAGGGCCAGGAAGGAAGAGTCCCTCACCTGCTCATGATCGCGGCCGAAGAACACGAAGTTGCTGGGAGGCGCCGCGGCACCCGCGGATCGGGTACCGCACTGCACGGCCAGTGAAGCGATGAGGAGCGCAAATGGACTCATCAGGCGACAGCGTCAGATCGTCAGCGTGAAGCCGCCATCCGGAGTCAGCGTCGTGCCGGTGACGTAACTGGCCTCATCCGAGCACAGGAAGACGACGACCTGGGCGATTTCCTCCGGACGACCCGTGCGCCGCAGATGGACCTGGGGGAGCACACCCTTGTCGTATATCTCATCTCCGATGGTCGCTCGCGCCCTGTGATGCATGGGCGTATCGATGAATCCCGGGCATACGAGGTTCACCCTGATTCCCTGTGACGCCAGCTCGGCGGAGACGCTCGCCGTCAGTCCGATCAGGCCGTGCTTCGAGGTGACGTAGGCCGAGCCCGTCGGGAATCCGAGGAAGGAATTGACCGAGCCGATGTTGACGATGGCTTTGCCGTGCCCACCCGCGAGCATGGCCGTCGCCTCGTACTTCATGCAGAGGAACGTGCCCTTCAGGTTGATGTCCAGGACCCTGTCCCATTCATCCTCATCCAGTTCCGTGATTCCAGCCCATCGCCCCTCGATGCCGGCGTTGTTGACAGCGTAGTCGAGCCGACCGAACGCTTCGATGGCGCGAGCGACCATGCGTTTCACGTCCTCCGCCACGGCCACATCCGTCCTGATGGCGGTCGCCTGTCCGCCCCCGGCTTCGATCTCGGCCACGAGCGAATCGAGCTCGTCCTGCCGACGCGCGGCCACCACGACGCTGGCGCCCTTCTCCGCGAAGGCTGCGGCGGTGGCCCTCCCGATCCCGCTGCTCGCTCCGGTAATCAGTGCGACTCGGCCATTCATGTCGGACATTCGGCTTTCCCAGGTTTGGATTCGTTGTCGGCTCGAGCTGGCGTGTCAGCCGCCCAGGACCACGGCGTCCGGAATCTCGTATCGTTCGTCGCCGATGCGAACGACGCTCAGATCACCTTCCCGTGCGGCGCTGAACTCGCCGGGATCGGCCTCGCTCGTGTCGGCGCCGATCGGTATGCCCATGCGGAAGAAAATCGCGCGGGTGCGGCCGTCCGGCCTGTCGATCACGACGGCGGCGTAGCCTCCCCCGGCCCGGGCCACGCCGAATTCACATCGGCTCATGGGCTGGCCCGCGTGTTGCGCACAGGGAAGCGACCCGGTCGCATCGAAATCACTTCGGCCTGCACGGAGCGCCGAGTCGTCAGGGCCCATCGCGGCGCTGCCGTCGGGGGACACCGCGGGTTCGAGGTACTCCGCGGCTACGAAACCGCGTGGACCGCCACCCAACTGCTGGACATCGCACCACGTCCGGCCATCCACGGTCTCGCATCCGAGGTTGTCGAGAATCGTGCCGGGGCGATACGCGGCCACGACCCTTGCCGCGGTCGAGGGCTCCTCGCGGAGATTCAGGCCGCGGGAGACCCCGGCGACCGCCCAGTTGCGCGGCCCGCCGTCCTCGGGAGAGACGGCCACGCTCGCGGCGGCCGAATGACTGCCGGCATCCTCGCCTCCGTCTTGCGCCACCGCCGAGCCGGGACTCACCAGCGTCAGGGCGGTTGCCAGAAGCAGCGTGGTCGGTTTCATGAAGACTCGCTCACTGCGGCGTGCTCGCGTTGGCTCGGCAGTCTCAAGAGACGGGCTCGACGCCACCTTCGAGCTGACGCTGGTACTCGGACTCATCCATGTGCCCCCGTGAATCGACGATCAGCCCCTCGGGTCCGAACAGCCACTCCTCGAATCCGCTGATGTGAACGGCGTTCCCTATCCCTCCCGGCCCCGTGTTGGTCCCGGTCAGCGTCCAGTGGTACGTGACGCGATCACCGTCGTGGCCGAGCGAGTCCATGACCAGGACCATGTCGGGAAGCGCGGTCATGAAGCTCCTCGCGGTAGCCTCGATCGCGGCCCGGCCGACTGACGGGTCCCCGTCGTTGATCTGCAGGGATCCGTTCTCGGCGAAGAAGGATGCGACGCTGGCGGGATCCTGGCTGCTCCAGGCTGCCGTGTAACGGGTTGCGAACTCCGTGAGGTTGTCCGGCGCCATGCTGCGAGTCTCCCGGCCACAGGCGCCGATCGCGACCAGACACAGAAGGGACAGGATGGGCCGGTTCATCAGTTCCTCAACTCTCGATGGACATCACGATTGGCTCGATCACTCCGCGAGCCCGTTTCGCCGATCCACAGAGGATAGCGTAACCGGTGGGTCACGAAATGAGAAGCTCTGCAGCAGCGGATCAGTAGCGGCACGTCTCGGGATCGGAGGCCACGTAGTAGCGCCTGTAGTTCAGCGCTCCGGAATCCATGCACCCCTTGAGATTCAGCAGCCTGACACTTCGGAAGTCGACTTCCTGTCCCTCCGCCTGGAGCGCGATGAAGCCCTCGTCAAGCAACCGGCCATCCTGCTTCTGCGCCGGATCGTGCCCGCTCACCACCCCGCCGCCGATCTGCGGATGCGTGTATTCGAGGACCGGCTTCCCTTCGATGAAGTGGCGGACGAGCGAGTCGCCCAGCACCTCCAGCTCGGCTCGCACCCAGCGATCCTTCGGATAGGTGCCGGCGCTGGACTCGATACAGTGGCGCTCGTCCAGCTCGCCCTCGTAGACGACGGCGGTGCCGGGCGAGCACATGTTGCCGGTCGGACGAGGCTCTCCCGGTTGCTCTTCGGCCAGCAGCTGGAACTCGACGGAGATCGGCCAGTCCTGTTCAACAGGCATGGTCCGCGGGTCCTGCGAATGGAACATGACGCCGCTGTTCAGCCGGGCGTAATCAGGCGCATCCGGCATGGTCCTGCCTACGAACCGGTACTCGAAAGCGAGTCGGTAGTAGGAGAACGGCCGGTCGTAATACAGGTGGCCGAAGCGGTCACCGAATTCGTCGTAGCCGTCGTAGCGCACCTCGATGATGCCGTCCTCCGCCCGGAATGTCGCCGCGTAGTTGTCTCCGACCTCGTGGCCCTTGAGCTTCACGGTCCAGCCGTCCAGCGTCTGGCCGTCGAACAGGTCGATCCAGGCTTCCTCGTCCGGACCCGCCGCCTCGCCCCGTCGACCGCCGTCGGCGGCACAGCCGGAGGCCAGGAGCACTCCGAAGAGAAGGGCGAAACGGCTGCGGAAGGCCTGAATGGTCTTCATCGTGGCACCGTTCATGGTCACCTCTCCCCCCGGATCGGAGCAGGAGCAGAGGGCCGGTCCTCCCCTCCGGCCGCCACTTGGAGAAGCCTCGGCTTGACCCGGCGGTAGATTCTCCTGGCCAGCCACCTCGGGACCCTGTTCTCGGTCCGGATCAGCTCGATGAGCACTTCGTCTCCCTCGTTGTCTTCGAACGCCTCCATCAGGGACCCCGGGTCCTGCGCTCGTTCCAGCGCCCCGATCAGCCGGTGTGCCTTGACGGCTGCGAACAACGGCCCCGCGACACCCCAGAATCCGAAGACCCAGAACAGAGGGAACACTATCAGGAACGCGTATTCGTCCGGCTGGGCCACGAAAAGAAGGCGATAGACGGCGTAGGGAACGAGCAGGACGATCCCCAGCGCCCAGAGCATGGTGATCCTGATCACGTCCCGTGAGATCCCCTGAGCGGAGTCAGCACGGATACGGGCCCGTGATCACGACGTCGATGCACCGGCAGGCGGCGGAAAGAGACCTAGCTGCCGGAGCGCGGCGAGATTGTCCCACCCCACCCACGTTTCCGCGATCTTGCCTTCCTCGAAGCGGTGAACGATGAAGTTCTGGATTCGGACCTGGCGACCGGTCGGCGGGATTCCCCCCATCGGCCCCATGTGGGTCCCGGTGCCGGTGGTCACGTAGGCTACGAGGTCGCCTTCGGCCAAGATGACCTCGATCTCCTCCTGCCAGTCGGGAAACGCTGAGTAATTCAACCGCAGGAACTGGAGGAAGGCCTCCGCGCCCTGGATCTCTTCCATGCCGGTGGAGGCCTGGCTGTGCCTCACGTAGCTACTGGCGACAGCTTCCCGAAACACTTCCAGGTTCGCCTGGTTCACTCCCTCGCTGACGATTCTCAGGACCGTAGCCTTGTTCGAATCGGCCCGGTCTGCGTCGGTCATTTGGACCTCCGAATGCGACTCCCACGCTCGTAACCGCTCCGGTCCAGTGTAAGCGAGGGATGTCGCACTGCGAAACTCCGGCTGCGCCCCGGCGCCGAGCGTCCGGTCACCGCCGGGTGACTGCCAGCTCGACGAGGATCGGCCGGTGATCCGACGCGACGGGCTCGTCGAGCACTCGTTCCGAGAGAACCTGGAACCGACGGGAGGGGCGCAGCAGCACGTAGTCGATCTCCCGCTCCGGCCCGTAGGAAGGGAACGTGAGGGAATCCTCTCCCTTGTCCACGATGCGCCAAGCTGACGACAGGTGCTCCATCACGGCGGTTCCCGGCTCGGAGTTGAAGTCGCCCGCGAGCAGCGTCGGGATCGAATCCGAGCCGAGCTGTTCCTCCAGGCTTCGCGCCTGGCCCAGCCTCTCCGCCTCCGTGCGGTACAGGTGAATCCCGACGAAGCGAAGCCGGGCGCCCGTGCGGGGCAGCTCGACGATCCCGGAAAGGGCCGACCGTGGCTCGTCGCCGTCGGGCAGGCGGATGTTCTCGAACCGCGCGATCGGCCACCGGCTGAGGATGGCCATGCCGTACGCTCCGCCCTGATACGGCATGAAGGAACCGAAGGCGGCGTTCAGCTTCGTCAGTGAGCCGAGCTCGGCTGCCTGGTCCACGCCTCCGGTTCGCTCGACCACGCTGTCGACCTCCTGCACCGCCACGAGGTCCGGTCGAACGTCGCGAATGAGCTTCGCGATCCGCGCCAGGTCGACGACGGAGTCCATGCCCTCGCCGTGGTGGATGTTGTACGCGAGGACACGTACGGTGTCGGCGGCGGCTACGTCATGCCCTCCCGTTGCGGGACCGCAGGCCGCGAGCACTATCGGGAGCATCGCGGCGATGATCCCCGCCAGGCCGCCCGCTCGGAGACTCCGCATCACGACGATTCTCCCATCAAGGTCCGGCTCAGTGGCCCGCGTGCGCGTGGCCGGTGGCTCCGCTCTTGCGCCTCCCCATCCAGGCCAGCCACGCCCCCATTGGCAGGATCACCAGGTTGAGGAAGGTCGTGTAGTCCCACGAGAAGTAGTCCATCTGCTCGATGCCGGGTGCCGACAACGACATGGTCTCCGGCGCCAGGCCCGCCCAGCGGAAGACGTACTCGACCATGAGGGCGGTCACGACCATGGTGATCAGCAGATAGCCGGAGTAGACGAGTGCGGGGCGCCACCCGTAGTAGCGACGGTAGACCAGGATCATGGGAATGGTCACCAGGTCGGCGAAGATGAACGCCACCACGCCTCCGAAGGAGATCCCTCCGTTCCAGAGCACCGCCGCGAGCGGGATGTTGCCGACCGAACATACGAACGAGAGGATCGCGATGAGCGGACCGACAACGGCGTTCTCCACGCTCACCCAGAAGTCCGGGTGGCCCCCGCTCTGACCGGAAAAGAACAGGGTGGCCCACCATTCCCGGGGCACCAGGGCCGCCAGTGTTCCCGAGATGACCAGGCCCAGGACGATGTCCTTCCCCACCATGCGGAAGTCCATGTCGTAGTAACGGGCCATGGCCCGGACACCTTTGAAGGTGAGAATGCTCCGGAGAGGAAGGCTCTGTCCGCCGTGCTCATGGTGGTGGGCCTCGGTCTCGACCCTCTCCAGGTGACGGCGCGCCTCTGCGAACACGCGGCGTGGAGCGACCCAGTTGAGAAGCACCGTCACCACGGCAATGAGCAGGGCCCCACCGAAGAACTCCGCTGCCACAAACTGCCAGCCCAGGAGCACCCAGATCACCAACCCGATCTCCAGCACCAGGTTGGTGGACGCGAACAGAAAGGCCGTGGCCGTGACGATGTGTGCGCCCTTCCTGTACAGACTCTTGCTCATGGACGCCGCCGCGTACGAGCAGGAGGAAGACGCAGCGCCGAAGCCCGATGCCAGCAAAACCGAGCGGAGGTTCACTTCGCCAAGATGCTCGGCGATCCTGGCCTTCGAGATGAAGGCCTGGATGGCTCCCGAGATGGCAAAGCCCAGTACCAGAGCCCACCCAACCTTCCAGGCCATTCCCAGCGTGTGGTGAGCGATATCCGCAGAGACGTTCACGATCCCCATGGCGGTCAGCTCCAGAATCTGTGTCTACCTGGACCTGTGGGCCTCCAGCTCGATCTCGATCATGAACTCGGGCAGAGCCAGGCCCTTGACCTCGAGCCAGGTTCCGGTCGGAAACTGTTTCGTGTAGATCGAGCTGCGGTATGCCGCGACCTCGAGGAACTTGGCCATGTCGGTAGTGAAGACGTTCTCGACCATCACGTCGTCGAACGTATACCCGTAGTGTTTCAGGACCTTGTCCAGATCGGAATAGGCGTTCTTCATCTGCTGTTCCAGGTCGCCGACAGCGATCGGGTTGCCCTGATCGTCCATGCTCACGGCACCCGAGATCTTGATGTCGTCGCCGATCTTCACGGCATGCGTGTAGCCGTAGGCCTTCTCGACCTCCGGTCGCAGGAGGAAGTACTCCGGCGTCTCCGCAGTGGACGCCCCGGCTTCCGACACCGTTGTCGTCTCATCGGATGCCGGGCGGGCGCAGCCGGACATGAAGGCCGCGAGGACCGCAGCTGTGACCAGCAGTGATTCTCTGCTCATTGGTTTCCTCCCGTAGGGTCAGCTCCCTGCTCCGGCTTCGATCCCGCAGCCATCTCGGCGGATCGCCTCGGGCTTCAGCCGATCGTGT
>Ga0210060_1000196_pt1 | contig 31344 bp, 24 predicted proteins | sample Joice_CattailNLB_FD_184871 | JGI IMG/M metagenome (GOLD analysis project Ga0210060, IMG submission 184871) | Wetland microbial communities from San Francisco Bay, California, USA, that impact long-term carbon sequestration - Joice_CattailNLB_D2... | ecosystem: Environmental > Aquatic > Marine >...
TCGTCCCCCGGTCCTTCAGGGACCGGTAGAAGGGCAGGATCCCCGCCCCCGGAATGCCGAAAATGTGTCTGACCCCCTCGCTCTCCAGTATCTGCACGGCTGCGTTCATCGCGGTCATCTTCGCCATGATCCATCCCCTTCCCTCGGAATTTCGTCAAGGCGCCGGAATAATCGTTTGTCCTTGAAAGGATACATTCCATCCTAAGGCATTTGAATGGCCGCGCCAAACAGGGAAATGCCCCGTCCGCTCCAAACGGGACGGGACGATTGTCTAGGTGCGGACGGCGATTCCGATGGCGATATCGGTGACATTGGTGCCGGTCGGACCGGTGACGACGAGATCCGACAGCGCCTGCAGGAAGGGATAGGCGTCGTTCCGGTCCAGGTGGGCCAGGGGGGAGAGTCCGATCGCAGCGGCGCGAGAGATCGTCGTCCCGTCGGCATAGGCACCCGCGGCGTCCGTGGGACCGTCGATTCCGTCCGTCCCCGCCGACAGGACCGCCATCCCCGGCATCCCGTCCAACTGGACGGCGGCGGAGAGGGCGAACTCCTGGTTCCTGCCTCCTTTCCCCTTCCCGTGCACCGTGACCGTCGTCTCTCCACCGGCAATCAGGACGACGGATCGGCCCCTGGGAGTCGACGCTTCCGCCTTGCGCAATTCCTCAACGAAAGCGCGTGCGCATTCGCGTGCCTCCCCCCGGAGAAATCCCGGAAGGATGCGAACGGTATCCACTCCCTCGTTCCTCGCGGCATCGGCCACCGTATCGATCGCGACCCGGTTCGAGCCGATGACGGCGAGGGAAACACGCTCGAGCGTGGGGTCTCCCGGCTTCGGGGTTTCCGTGATCCTCCCCGAAACCCCCGCCTCGATATGCTCCCTTACGGTATCCGGAATCGCATCGTACAGATTTCGTTCGAGGAGGACCTTCCGCGCGTCGCCATAGGTCGCCGGATCGGGGGAGAACGGGCCGGAGGCAATGACGGAAGGGTCGTCGCCGGGAACGTCGGACAACATGAGCGCCCACACCCGGGCGGGATGCGCGGCCTGCGCCATCCGGCCTCCCTTGACGCGGGAGAGATGTTTCCGGACCGTGTTGAACTCGGTGATGTCCGCTCCCGATCGAAGCAACAGCCGGAACACCGCCTCCTTGTCCGAGGAAGAGACTCCCTCGGGAGGAGCGGAGATCATCGCCGAGCCGCCGCCGGAGATCAGGGCGATCACCAGGTCGTTCTCTCCTGCCTGGGAAACCAATGCAAGCATTGCCTGCGCGGCTTCCCGGCTTCCCTCGTCGGGGAGAGGGTGCCCCGTTTCGATGAGCCGCACGAAGTCCAGGGACCCTCCCTCTCCCTTCGGTACCGCGATCACCCCCGCGGCGACCTTCCCCTCGAGCGCGGAAGCGGTTGCCCGTGTCATGGGGCGACCGGCCTTTCCGCCGCCCACGAGAAAAATCCGATCGACGGAGGACCACGGGAGGGTCGAACGAGCACCGCCGCCGGATAAGGAGATCCCTTCCGCGTCCCGGTGGAGCGCCCCATGGACGAGGCGTGCGGGGTCCACGGAGGCGACCGCCGCGAGAAAGAGGTTCGTCAAGAGCGGTTTGACCGGGACCTTCATGCCGCACTCCCTTTCGACGGGTCGGGGCCTTTCACTAGTAGCCGACGTTCCCTTTCCGGGTGATCTGCAGATAATCGAGGGCTTCCGCCACGCCTCCTTTCGAACAGGGGATGCCGGCGAGGGCGAGACCCATTTCCACGCCGGAAAGGGTTCCGGCGAGCATGAGATCGTTGAAATCGCCAAGGTGGCCGATGCGGAACACCTTTCCCTTGACCTTTCCCAACCCCGTGCCCAGGGACATGTTGAAGTTCTTCAGGATCACTCCACGGAGATCGTCTGCGTCGTACCCTTCCGGCATCAGGACCGCAGTAAGGGAACTGCTGTATTCTTCGGGGTCGACACAGAGGAGTTCGAGTCCCCATGCCCGCACGGCCCGTCGTGTCGCCTCGGCGTGGCGGTCATGGCGGGCAAAGACGTTCTGCAGTCCCTCCTCTTCCAGCATCCGGATGGATTCCCGCAGGCCGTACAGCAGGTTCGTGGGAGGGGTGTAAGGAAAAAAGCCCGACTGGTTGGCCGAAAGGATCGGCTCCCAGGCCCAGTAGGATTTCGCAAGCCTTGCCGATTTCGATGCCTTCCGGGCCTTTTCGCTGATGGCGTTCAGGCCGAGGCCGGGCGGCAGCATCAGCCCCTTTTGGGAGCACCCTACGGCCACGTCGACCCCCCACTCGTCATGGCGATAATCGATGGATGCAAGGGAGGAAATCGTGTCGACCATCAGCAGAGCGGGATGCGCTGCACGATCGATGGCTTCCCGAATCCCGTGTACCCGGCTGGCAACGCCGGTGGAAGTTTCGTTGTGGACGACCGCAACGGCCCGGATCGCGTGTTGTTCGTCCTCCGCGAGCCTTTTCCCGATGATCGTTGCATCGACGCCGTGCCGCCAGTCCCCGGGAAGGAAGTCGACCTCCAGGCCGAGTTTGACCGCAATGTTTCGCCACAATGTCGCGAAATGCCCGGTCTCCACCATCAGGATCCTGTCCCCCGGGGAGAGCGTATTGACGAGTGCGGCCTCCCAGGCGCCGGTGCCCGACGACGGGTAGATGATGACCGGTGCGGAGGTCTGGAAAATGCGCTTGAGACCATCGAGCACTTCGAGAGAGATTCGGGCGAATTCGGGACTGCGATGGTCGATCGTTGGCCGGCTCAAGGCACGCAGGACCCGGTCCGGAGCGTTCGTGGGCCCGGGAATTTGAAGAAAATGACGTCCGCCGGGAAATGCCATGTTCCCCCCTCATCTCGTAAGACCGATCGGTGCCGGATAATGTGGTGTGTGGTCCCCGAAATTACCCGATTCTGTAACACGACCTTGTTGATTTCACAATATCACTGTCGCTAAGTGCCTCAGTTCATAAATACGGTAAAAGAAATTTCCTTCCGGGGCATGGAATCCGATATGCTTCTTCCTGGATCGAAGAGAGAAATCATGTTATCTGGAAGGATTAACAAGGTGCGGAGGAGAAAATAATGAGACCCGTTATTCTGGTTACCCGCAAGTTGCCGGATGCTGTCGAGGAGCGTCTTCGACGGGACTACGACGCTCGGCTGAATCCCGGGGACGTTCTCTATTCCCGTGACGAGCTGATCGAACGGACGAAGGACGTCGACGCCATTCTTCCCTGTCACACGGAAAAGTTCAGTGCGGAAGTGATCGCCCGGTTGCCCGACCGCGTGCGTGCCATTGCGAATTTTTCCGTCGGCTACGACCACGTGGACGTACAGGCCGCAAAGGCAAGGGGCATAATCGTCACGAACACGCCCGAGGTGTTGTCCGATGCCACGGCGGAGCTGACCATGATGCTCATGCTGGGAGCGGCAAGGAGGGCAAGCGAGGGCGAACGGCTGGTCCGCGCCCGTGCGTGGAAGGACTGGAGCCCCCGCTTCATGGTGGGCACCCAGGTGACGGGCAAGCGGCTCGGTATTCTCGGATTCGGGCGGATCGGACAGGTCGTCGCCCGGCGAGCCCGGGGATTCGACATGGAGATTCACTATCACGACGTGCGGAAAATGCCGCAGGAGATAGAGAAAGGGGCGATCTTTCATTCGACTCCCGAAGAGTTGATGCCGCATTGCGATTTTCTGACGCTCCACTGCGTGTCCACCCCGGAAACCCTCCGGTTGCTCAACGCAAGGCGCATCGCCCTCCTGCCGGACGGGGCGATCGTCATCAACGCGAGCCGCGGCGCGGTGGTCGACGATGAAGCGCTGATCGGGGCGCTGAAGTCCGGGAAGCTTATGGCAGCCGGCCTGGACGTCTACACGAACGAACCGGACATCCACCCGGGGTACCGGGAGTTGTCCAACGTGTTCCTGATGCCGCACATCGCCAGCGCCACGAAGGAAACGAGGGACGCGATGGGGTTCCGGGCGCTCGACAATCTGGACGCCATCTTCGCCGGGCGGGAACCCCGCGATCGCGTGGCCTGAGAACTTTTGTTATCGGAAGGATCCCCTGGGCCGCGGGACGATTCCCGACGGGATGGTTGTGCGAAAGGATGCGGGCGGGAGATTCCCCTGCCCGGGGAGGGGTCATTTGCCGGGTGGTGGAGTGTTGTTTCCCCTTATCGATTCGTAAAAGTCGTACACCAGCATGATGACGGCTGCGACGATGATGATCCAGAGCGGAATGGATTTTATCCGGATGGCGTAATACAGATAGAACACAACCGCCATTGCCACCGCGATCGCTCCCGTGACGATGTTAGACATGGTGCCACTGCCTCCTTTCCAGCCCTCGCTCATTGCCGTTCGTCAATTCCTGTCCCTCTTCGGCTTCCGCGTCTTCTTCCGCGCAGGACGCGGATCGCAGACGAGATTCACAAGCCAGCGGGCCGTTCGCAAAAGCCGCGCGTCGTCGCCTTTCCCCCCTACCAGCTGTACACCCATCGGCATGCCGTGGGAACCCTGCATCAAGGGAAGCGTGATCGCGGGCATCCCGCAGAGGGTCCACAGGGTGCAGAAGACAGGACTTCCCGTCGATTCCAGCCCGACGGGGGCCTCGCCGGTGGCGGCGGGCGTGATGATGGCGTCATGCCATTCGAAGACTTTGTCGAATTCGTGGAGGAAGGCTGGTACCTGGCCAAGCGCGTTGTTGTAATCCACGGCCAGCACTTTCTGCCCACGCTCGATCATCTCCCGCAGGATGGGACTCAGGCGTTCCACGCCGCGCGCATATTCCTGCTCGAAGCTTCTGGCGAGGTCCGCCTCCATGATCGTGCGATGCAAAGGGACCGCGTCCTGGAATATATCCGGAAGTTCGAATTCGCCGGCGTACTCCCCCAGGTACGCGACCAGCTCCGCAAACGCCTCTTTCGTTTCTTCGTCGGCCTGGTCCCATACCGGCGTCTTGACGAAGGCCAGGCGCGGGCTGACCGGGGGCTCTTCGGCCGTCGTCTTGCGCAGCGTGGGACGCGCCCGCGGTTGCGTGTCGGGATCGCGGTCGTCGTAGGCCATCATCTGCTCCGCGATCAGCGCCGCATCCTCGATGGTCCGCGCAAATACCCCGACCTGGTCTAGGGGGCGCGACTGCTGGAGCAAAAGATGCCGGGAGATCAGGCCGTGGCTCGGTTTGTAGCCGTAGACCCCGCAGTAGGAAGCCGGACGGATGATGGATCCGTTGGACTGGGTTCCGATGGCAAGAGGAGCCATGAACGCCGCCACCGCCGCCGCGGAGCCGCTCGAGGACCCGCCGGGGGTGCGATCGGGGTCATGGGGATTGCGGGTCTTGCCCGGCGAGAAGACCGCCAGCTCGGTGGTGACGGTCTTTCCCAAAATGATCGCCCCCGCCTCGCGGAGCAGGGCGACCGCGGTGGCATCGTCCTTCGGCTGGCGGCCGGCGTGCAGGACCGTGCCATCCTCGGTCGGCATGTCCTTCGTGTCGAAGATATCCTTGACCCCCACCGGCACGCCGTGGAGCGGGCCGAGAGCCCTGCCTTCACGCCGCGCCAGGTCCGCTTCGCGCGCCCGGGTAAGGGCATGGCCTGGGTCCAGGTGGGCCCAGGCGCCGATCCGGTCCTCCTGCGCCGCGATGCGATCGAGGCAGGCGCTCACCAGCTCTTCGGAGGTGAGCCGGCCGGCGCATATCGCCTCCGACGCCTCGACGGCGCTGAGGAGAGTCGGATCCATCTCGGTTTTCAGACGGGACATGGGGGTCGCTCGTCCTTACTTGGCAACGCCGTACACGATGTCTGGAAAGTACGTTACGATGACCGGGAAAACGTAGACGACGACCATGCAGAGCAGGACCATCGCCAGGAACGGCAACGCCCCCTTGAAGATCGTCGTCAGCTGGATGTGCGGCGGCGCGATCCCCTTGAGGTAATAGCACGACATCGCCATCGGCGGCGTCAGGAACGAGGTCTGCAGGTTGAGCGCCACGAGGATCCCGAAGAAGAGCGGGTCGACCCCGAAGTGGTCCAGCAGCGGCAGAAAGATCGGCACGAAGATGATGATGATCTCGCTCCATTCCAGAGGCCATCCCAGAAGGAAGATGATGAACTGCGTCAAGATCAGGAACAGGATGGGCGAAATATGCAGGTGCTGCACGAACTCCCTGATGAGCTCGTGGCCGCCGAGGTAGGAAAACACCGAGGAGAAGGTCCAGGAGCCGACGAACAGCCAGCACACCATGGCCGAGGTTTTCGTCGTCAGGTAGACCGATTGCTTCAGGCGTTCCCACGAGAGTTCGCGATAGGCCGCGGCAAGAGCGATGGCGCCGACCGCGCCCACCGCAGCAGCCTCCGAAGGCGTCGCCAGCCCGAAGACGATGGACCCGAGCACCGCCAGGATCAGGACGGCCAGCGGCAAGACGCCGGTCACCAGCCTGATCCACAGCTCCCTTCGCGGGATATCCCACTCCTCCTTCGGCGGCTTCGGGGCCAGTTTGGGGTTGATGATTGCCCGCGTGACCACGTAGACGATATAGAAGCTGGCCAGCAGGAATCCGGGGAGGAATGCCGCGGCGTACAGCCGCACCACGGAGACGCCGGAGATCGCCCCGTACACGATCAGCAGGATGCTCGGCGGGATCATGATGCCGAGACAGCCGCCGGCACAGATGACGCCGGCGGACAGCGTCTCGTCGTAGCCGGCTTTCAGCAGGGCCGGGAAGGCCAGGAGACCCATCAGCGTCACCACGGCGCCGACGATGCCGACGGCGGTGGCGAAGACCGCGCAGGTGATCAGCGCCGCCACGGCCATGGCGCCGGGCACCTTGCGGGCCGCGATATTCAAAGTGAAAAACAGCCGCTCCACGACGTTCGAGCGCTCGATGATGTAGCCCATGAACAGAAACAGCGGCACCGCGGTCAGCACGTCGTTGATCATGACGGAATACGTCTGGTTCACCAGAAGGTCGAAGATCTGGTTCTGGAAGATGTGGCTCATCTGGTCGGGTGTGGCGTAGGCGTAATAGCCGAAGCCCACGCCCATCGCGACCAGCGTGAAGCAGATGGGAAAGCCCAGGAGGATCGTGAAGATGAACGATCCCATCATCAGCATGGCGACCTGGGGATCGGTCATTTCGGGCCCTCATTTCCCTCGCCGTCATGCTGAGCGGCTTTTTGCGCTTCCCGTTCCTCTTCCTCTTTCCGCATCTGGGCTTCCATTTCCTCCTTGTGTTTCCGGATGAGCTCTACTTCCAGTTCCTCCACATCCTTCAGGCGCTGCGGCCACTCCCCGGTCCGCAGGCACTGGATGCAGCGGATGGTTTCCGCGATCCCCTGCAGCACCAGCAAAAACGCGGCCAGGGGAAGGATGGTTTTCAGGGGAGAGACCGGCACCCCCGCGGGACTGTTGATGCTCACCTCCCCCCGCGGTCCGGTGATTCCATAGGGCATGTAGTGCCAGGATTCGTTCGCGTAGACGATCCCGGCGTAGACCAGGGCCAGGATTCCGGGGAAGAAAAAGACGATGTACAGCACCAGCTCGATCGCCGCCTGTACGCGCGGGGGCCAGAGCCGATAGACGAAGTCGCCGCGCACGTGGGCCTTTTGGGAGAGGGCATAGGCACCCGCCATCATGAACATGGTTCCGTACATGATGTAGCTCAGGTCGAAAGCCCACGAGGTGGGATTCCGCAGCACGTAGCGGACGAACACCTCGTAACTGGTGCCAAAGGCCAGAATCAGGATACACCAGGCGAAGGCCTTTCCCGTCCATTGGCTCAAGCGGTCGATGAAAAAAAGGACTCGCTCCATGGTTTCATCCTTCGATCAAGATGTCGGTTGCTTACCGAAAAGATCGGCGCGGCGCCCGAAGGCGCCGCGCCGACCCTTTGTCCGGCCATTTCGCTCTGTTACGAAAGGACGTGTTAGTACCCTGCCTTCTTCAGTTCGCCGGGGAAGTAATGGTCGAAGGCCAGCTTGTAGTCGCACGAGTTGAGGATATCGTAGTACGCAACGCGATGCGCAAAGAGCTTCTGCGAAGCGACGACCTTCTTGAAGAACGGGTCCTTCTCCAGGCCTGGCAGGATCTTGTCCCAGGCACTGAGCTGCGCTTTCATGACCGACTGGGGCGTCCGGTAGACATTGACACCCGCATCATTCTGCAGCCACAAAAGGTCCGAAGAGTACCGATCCTGCCCCTTCCAGAAGTTGTTCGAGGACGCCGACTCGGCCGCGTATTTCAGGATCGCCCTCTGTTCATCGGCCAGGGTGAGGAACTTTGTCTTGTTGAAGATGATCTCGAAGAACTCCGCCGCCTGGTGGTAGCTGCCCAGCATGTACACCTTGCTCACGTCCTGGGCGCCAAACGATCTGTCGGAGGTCGGGTTGTTGAATTCGAACGCCTCGATCACGCCGCGCTCCAGCGCCGGGACGATCTCGCCGCCGGGAAGCTGGGTCACCTTTACTCCCATCGCCTGGAACAGGTCGGCCGCCAGTCCCACGGTGCGGTACTTGAGGCCCACCAGCTGCTTGGCGTCCGTAATCCGCTTCTTGAACCACCCGAGAGGCTGGGTCGGCATCGGCATGGCGAAGAACCCGACGATGTTGAGCCCCAAGGCCTGGAGAAGTTCGTCGTAGAGTGCCTGGCCGCCGCCGTAATAGATCCAGGCAAGGCCCTGGTGGGCGTTCTGACCGAAGACGGGCCCCGTGCCGAACAGGGAGGCCACCTTGCTCTTGCCGTACCAGTAGACCGCCACCTGGTGCCCGGCGTCGAGCACGCCTTTGTTGACGGCGTCCATCACCTGGAACGGCTTGACCACGGCGCCGGCGATCAGATAGTCGATCTTCAGTCGTCCGCCGGCCATTTGATTGACGCGCGCGACGTAGTCCTCCGCGTACTCGTTGAAGATGTCCTTCGCGCCCCAGGCGCCCTGCATCTTCAGGGTGACCGTCTGGGCCCTGGAGACCATCGGGAAGCCCAATGCTGCCGCGCCGGCCGCTCCTGCCGCAGCCGTCTTCAGAAACGTACGACGGCTGGCTTTCCCATCTCCTTGTTTTTTTACGGTTTTCTTGGTCTTTTCTTCTGTCATACCCAAGCCTCCCTCTCTGTGGAATGTTGGATAATGCGCTGATTGCCTCCTCTAGGCAATAGCAAACAGTCCATTACCGACGTGTCGATCCATCGCAAGGGCTAACCGCAAACGTCGTTCCATAATGTTTTTAATAATTGCTTATTTGAATGATGAGATTTTCTTTTCCACACTATCAAGGTCTTTTTTTGAAAGCAATACTAAAAAAACAAGGTTTCATAATTACCCTTTTGATAATACACATTACCATGGGATGACAGAATACGCTTGCTTCCTCATCCGTCTCGTCGGGGGGTGTCTTCCGTCCTTGTACGGGAGAAAAAAGGAATGTTTCCGGGGACATCCGTCAGTCGAAGTTCAGTTCTTTCCTGGCCCGCATCTCCAGCGGGAGGAGACTCGCGTAGATCATGCCGTTTACCGGAGTTGCTGCGCCCGCTTCTTTCCCGAGTCGAACGACAGCACCGTTTTGGGCGTCAAGCTCCGACGGCCGTCCCGCCATGATGTCCCGCTGCATGGAGGCGGTACCCTCGTAGGGCATATTGTCGAGGAACGTCATCGCCTGCCCGATCGATTCCCGTTCCATGGCGATCTTTCGCGCTTGTGCAAGCAGATAGATCTCTTCCATGGCATGTTCGAGCAGGGTTCTTGTCTCCGGCAGACTGCGAGTCACCCCGATGGGTGCCCGGGTCAATGCGCCTAAACCGCCCCAGGGGGCGATCAACAGGAACTTGTTCCACATCGCGACGTGGATGTCTTCCGGAATCTTTACTTGTACACCTACCGTACGCGAGAACGCATTACGCAGGAGTTCCCCACGCTCGCTGGGACGATGATCCAGCTCCCCGAAGGCAATTTGGGGATGCGCACCGAAATGGGATATGTGCCCGGGACCGGCGATCATGCTGATTACGCTGCATAATCCGCCGAGCACCCGCTCGACTCCGAATACACGGGACAATTGATCGGGCGCTTCGACGCCATTTTGCAGGGGCACGATTGAAGTCTTGTCCCCCACCAAGGGACGCATGGTTTCGATAGCGTCACGTAACTGCCACGACTTGACGGCAACCAGTATGTAGTCGACCTCGCCCACGGTTGCGGGATCGTCCGTCGCCCTGGCCGGATCGACGCGAAAATCACCATTGATGCTGTCGACCCGGAGCCCCTTGCTCGTGATCGCCCGCAGGTGCTCGCCGCGGGTGATGAAGACAACGTCCTCTCCCGCCTGCGCGAGCCGTCCGCCGAAATAGCCGCCTACCCCCCCCGCGCCGACAATCGCTACTTTCATGGATGTCTCTGCCCGTTCACGGAATCCTCCCCCGTTGGCAAGATCCTGCCATCGATTGCGGGATGTCCCGGATCATCCGGCTGCTTTGCACTATACCCCATCCATTCCGGCATCGTCACCAGGCCAGGTCGTTACGTTTCGTCGAACTTCCTGATGCGACAATAGGTTTCCCGGGTGAAGTACACCGCTGCCACCGACAGGCAGGAACTCAGGAACAGCAACAGAAATGCGGCCGAATAGGCGTCTGCGCTGTATATTCGCACTCCGTTGACCAGCAGTCCGTCCCAATGCCGGTCGAGTATGCCGCCGAGCAACGGCTGCAAGAGCGCTGCAAACCCCAGGGGTCCTATGTTGACCACCCCGCCCACGGCGCCTGCCGCCCCGGGATGGTTGGCCTCCCGGGAATGGGCGAAGCCGATGATCAAGCCCCCGGAGGTGAACCCGATGGCGGCGAACAGGGGATACAAAAGACCCCGGGGAATGTTCCCCCAGAAGAGAAATACCCCCCATAGCGTAGCGCTCGCTACGTTCGCCGTCAGGTAGGGAAGCTTGCGTCGCCCGAGACGGTCGGACATCCCCCCCAGGGTCGGACCCCCGGCCGCCCAGGCGACCAGCATGGTCGAGGTCAGCGCGGCCGCGTGACTGCGGTCGATCCCGTACACCTGGGTCAGGTAGGGAACACCCCATAATCCGGCGAACACAAGAACCGGAGCGGCCGACAGGCCGCCGGCCGCGAGCAGCAGCCAGGTTTCCCGCTGGACCGATACGGTTCGCAGTGCACGCATGGGGGGGAAGCTGCCTTTCTCGACCACCGAGGCGTGGACGAAGCTTTCGAAACCGCGCTCCCTCGGGTCGTCCCGCACAACTACCCAGATCGCCACGGCCATGGCGAACGTGACCGCTGCGCTCGCTACCATGGATGACCGCCAGCCGAACGCGCGAATCGCCTCGGAGAGCGGCACGCCGGCGAGCACGCCCCCGAAATTGCCCAAAAGCAGGGCAACGCCTGTCACCGTGGCAAAGCGGTTGGCGGGGAACCAGTGCCCGGCGAGCTTCATGCAGGTGACAAACGCGACGCCGACCGAGGCCCCGATCAGCAGACGGCCTGCATAGGCCACCCAAAGGTTACCCGCAAGCCCGAACATCAGCGTGCCGACCGCGGCCAGGAAGGCTGCAACCGTACTCAGGCGTCTCGGACCGATCCTGTCCGCAAGAAGGCCACTGGGTATCTGCATCACGGTATAGGAGTAGAAATAGGTCGCGGACAGGTTCCCGAGAATAGCCCCGCCGATGCGGAATTCCCGCATCAGCTCGTCGACCATCACGGCAGGAGCGACGCGTTGAAAAAACCCGAACAGGTAGAAACCGGCAACCAACCCCCACATCAGCCAGGACATCCAGGTGGGGGCAAAACGGGATATGGGTTTCCGTCTCTCCATGGGTCTGCATAGTATAAAAGCATAATCTCCTGAAATACGGAGCAGATGGTTTCCCTGCAGGGTGCGCCGACAATATCGCTTTTCCCTGTCCGTTTCTCCGCCGGGAGATACAATAGAAAAATGTTTTTCTCCGGATCGTCGGGACGGGTGATTACCCGTGCGATCGAGGAGAAGCGTATGGGAAGGAAGAAAGGAAAAAACCAGCAGGAGGGGAGCCGCAATGCTTACGGTGAAACCAGGAAAAACCCGGATCGGCTGGATCGGCACCGGCGTCATGGGGGGGCCGATGTGCGGACACATCATGGACAAAGGGTTTTCCATGACGGTCTACACGCGGGCAAAGGAGAAGGCGAAGCCGCTTCTCAAGAAGGGAGCCTCGTGGGCGGATTCTCCCGGGGCGGTTGCCGAGGCGTCGGATGTCGTGTTTACCATGGTCGGTTTTCCATCGGATGTTCAGGACGTGTATCTGGGGGATCGTGGAGTCCTCTCCGGAGCGAAGAAAGGGAGCATCCTCGTGGACATGACCACGACCGAGCCCAGCCTGGCCCAGAAGATTTACGCCGCCGCAAAATCGAAGAATGCCCACAGCGTCGACGCGCCGGTGTCGGGAGGGGACGTCGGCGCCTGCGAGGCACGGTTGTCCATTATGGTCGGCGGAGACCGGGGGGCGGTGGAAGCCGTCATGCCGCTCTTCCAGGCATTGGGAAAGACGATCGTCCACCAGGGAGGTGCAGGGGCCGGCCAGCACGCCAAGATGTGCAACCAGATCGTCGTCGCCGGCACGATGAGCGGGGTCTGCGAAAGCCTGATCTACGGGCACAAGGCGGGACTCGACCTGGAGGTGATGCTCTCGTGCATTCGCGGCGGCGCGGCAGCCTGCTGGACGTTGGACAACATGGCTCCCCGCATCCTGAACCGGAACTTCGACCCCGGGTTCTACGTTGACCACTTCGTCAAGGACATGGGAATCGCCCTGGACGAGGCGAAGCGGATGAAGCTTATGCTCCCCGGCCTGGCGCTCGTCCACCAGATGTACGTGGCCCTGCAGGCAAACGGCGGCGGACGCAACGGCACGCAGGCGCTCATGCTGGTGCTGGAGCAACTGGGGAACACGAAGATCGAGCGGTCTTAGAAGAACGGCGCACCCCTTCCCTTGCGGGTCGGACGGGGAACGAAGAAGAAAACCAGACGGGAGGGGCATGGTTGAACGGTTCCCGGGGTTTTTTCGAGAGAGCGTTTTCCCTTGCCTCCCTCCCTTCCCGGCCGGAGGCCCTGCGCGGTATACGGGTCCTCGAGCTCGCAACACGGATCTTCGGGCCCGCCACGACGGATTACCTTGGCGAATTCGGGGCCGAGGTGATCAAGGTCGAACTGCCGCTCACGGGTGACCTCATGCGGTATGTCGCCCCCGAGGGGTTCTACTGGCAAGATGTCTCCCCGGCATTTCTTCCGCAGAACCGGAACAAGCTCCACGTAGGGATAGACGTCCGGCTCCCCGAGGGAAAGGAGCTGTTCACCCGAATTGCACAGAAGTCGGACGTAGTGGTGGAGAACTTGCGCGCCGGGACGATGGACCGGTGGGGGATCGGGTACCGGCAGCTCAGGGAGAAAAACCCCGGCCTGGTGTACGCCGCGAATTCGGGGTTCGGCCAGTGGGGACCCTATGCCAGGGGACGTGCTTCCTATGACGCCACTGCGCAGGCGGTCTCGGGAATGTCGGCGATCACGGGGTTCCCCGGTCGCCCGCCGGTCCGGGTAGGGCTGTGGATCGGGGACTTCACCGGCTCGCTCTGTTCCGCGATCGCCATCCTGGCCGCGCTTGCGGCCCGCCGCCGGACGGGGGAGGGGCAGATGATCGACCTTGCGCAAGGAGAGGCGCTGATCCGCGCGCTCGACTGGACGTGGATGTACGCCGACATCTCGGGACGGGACAGGGAGCGTTCCGGGAACCGGGACGTGACGTTTTCCCCGTCGGGGATCTACCGGTGCGCGGACGGATTCGTCGCCATCTCCGCCAGGGACGACGCGGAGCAGGGCGCGCTCGCCAAAACTCTCGGGGTGTCGACGGCGACCCCGGAGGACGTGGCCCCATTTGCCGCCCCCCGCACGTGCGCCGAGATCGTCCGCATCGGCGAGGAGGCGGGGTTCTCCGCCGCCCCCGTACAAGGCGGGCGGGACCAGTACCACAACCCCCACCTGCGTGCGCGGGGCACCGTATGGGAGCTTGACGATCCCCTGTACGGCAGGGTCGACGAGTTCGGGCCCGTCCCGAAACTCTCCGAGAGTCCCGGACGGATCAAGTGGTCCGCAAAACCGGTGGGGTACCACAACGAGGAAGTGTTCGGGGGCCTCCTCGGGTTGTCGGAGGAGGAGCGGGAAGAGCTCGAGGGGAAAAAGGTCATCGGGAAGTGGGCCGACGCCCCGGGTGCGAGGCCTCCCCATGGGGAAGCAGGTGGCCCGGCAGGCGGGGGGGAGAAAGAGGGACCTGCGCGATGAGAAGTTTCGAACAGTGGGCGAAGGAGGCGACCGACCCGGAAATCGCCGCCGGGAAGCCGGAGGCGCTCCCGGGGTTGCGCGTCCTGGAGCTTTCCCCCGGCCATTTCGGGGGGATGGTGGCGGCGTCGGTCCTGGCCGAGTTCGGGGCGGAGGTGATCAAGGTGGAAGCGCCGGGAGGCGACCCTGCGCGAAGCTACGCGCCGGAAGGGATCGCCATCGCCGGCACGGGGCTCCCCTTCCTCTCCGAGGCGCGGAACCGGAAGTTCGTGACGCTCTCCCTCGAAGATGAGGAGGGGGCACGGATCTTCCGGCGGCTCGCCGCGGCGTCGGACGTGGTGGTGGAGACGGAAGGGCCCGCCCGAATGGATTCCCTGGGGCTTGGATACCAGGCCCTCTCCCGGGAGAACCCGGCGCTCATCTACCTTACCCTGACGACCTACGGTTCCTTCGGTCCCGATGCGGGGCGGCAGGTGAAGGATTCCGATCTCCTGTGCCAGGCGCTCTCGGGCGTCCCGCACGTGACGGGAGACCCGGAAGAGAACGGGCCGGGCGAGGAATTCCAGGTCCCGACCAAGACCGGGAACTGGCACGGCTGGTTCGCCGAGGGGCTGTGGGGGGCCTTCGGCGTGCTCGCGGCGCTTATGCACCGGGAGGCCACGGGGAAGGGACAGATGGTCGACGTCGCGGGCGCCGACGCGATGATGAAGTTCGTCGACTACAACATCACCTGGATGCACACCGCCGGCCGGGAGCGCCGGCGGACCGGCAAGTTCGACCCGGCCGTCTTCCCCTACACCTATATCCGGTGCCGGGACGGCCACACCTTCATCGCAGCGTACAACGACGAGGCGTTCGAGTCGCTCATGCACATCATCGGACGGCCGGAGCTGGCGAAGGACCCGCGGTTTCGCACCGGTCCGGACCGAACGAGAATCGAAAACGAGAAAGCCCTTCACGCGATTTTGGAGGAGTGGTCGGGACTGCGGACGGCCGACGAGATCCTCCGGGAGATCGAGGAGTACACGTCGAAGAAAAGCGGGCACGGGGCGGCCGTGGTAACCGGGCGGGTGAACCGGCCTCTCGAAACGCTCTCCGAGAGCAACTGGTGGGATCGCGGCTGTTTTTCCCGGGTGGCCGACCCGGTCTACGGGAACCTCCTGCTTGCCGCCCCCCCGTGGAAGATGAGCGGGACCCCCCCCAGGATCCGGTCCGTCTGCCGACCCCAGGGAGCCGACAACGAAGAGGTCTATGCCACGCTTCTCGGGATGACGGGCAGGGACCTGTCCTCCCTACGCGCTCGCGGCATCCTGTAATAAAGGCCGGGTCCGGGCAGAAAAAAACCCCCCGGGGCAGTGGCAGGAGTCCCGGGGGGTCCCAAGTCGCCCGCGGAGCCAGTGGCGGGGGTAGCGGGCGAGCAAGCCTCTCCGGGGAGAAGAGGCAACTATTGCGTACCGAGGATCGCTACCTGCTCTATCGGCAGCCGCCGGGCGGGACTTTAGGGGAAAACAACTGAGGGGAAACGGGGGAGGGGGGACCTCCCCCGTCAACGACTCTCCCGTAGCGACGTCTGGATCTTTTTCAGGTGCGCCTCGTGATCGGCCTCCTCCCGGGAGAGTACCCGGAAGATCTCCTTCGCCTTTGCGTCACCGGATTCGGCGGAAAGGCGATCGTAGTGGGAGCGGGCGTGCGACTCGGCGACGATCGCGTAGGTCAGGTAGTCGTCAAGAGGCGACGTTTCGGTAAGACCGGCTCCCGCCAGGCGGGCCTTGTGCATCCTCCACGCTTCCGACTGGAAGGCCTTGACGACGTCCACTTGGGACAGGGCCTTATTGGAGTTCTCGATCGTCCCCGAGAAAATCTCCACGAGACGGGTTACATGGGATTCCTCCATCTCGGCGAGATACCGCAGCATGCTGCTCGTCTCCTCGTCCGTGACGACGTTGGCCAGTGTGGTGTAGAGCCTCATCGCCTGGATCTCCATCAGGATGCACTGTTCTACGATTTTTTCCAGGTTCTCCGGGGAATTCGGCATGGCATCTCCCTTGAAGGTGCTGTCCGCACGGGAACGGACGGGGAACTTCGCAAAATGCCGGGAAAGGAAGAATGGTATTCCCCGGCAGCGTGTTACTATAATCGTGTCGTCCAAAACATTCTACCGTACTCCACGCCAGACGGGAGGGGCTTCCGATGCGTTCTGCCGCCCAGGCCGACCTTGCGAAGTACGAACGGGCCCTCAACCGGTATTATCAGGTTCCCGCTTCCCAGAGGAAGACCAAGGACAGGGAGAAGATCCTCAAGGTCCTCGGGGTGGAAAATCCCCAGGAGTTTCTCGCCATGCACATTCCCTTGTGGGAGGTGAAGATCGACGAGCTTCTCGACCCGTCCTGCACGGACATGCTCCCGATAAGCATCTCCCACTCCTATGTCAACTGGGTCCGGGGCGCGATCCGGCTGATGTCGGACAACTCCCGCGTGAAGATCTTTTCTTCGAAGCTTAGGACCACGGGACTGAAGAAAGCGATCCTGCAGCTTCTTTCCCGGATGACGGAGGACGCCCCCCGTGACTTCGAGGTGACCGACGTCCAGCTCGTGGAGAAGGTGCACAAGGATACGCTTTTCACCGTGCGCGACACCAAAGGGAAGGAGTATTCCCTGTACCTTTCGCGGTTCGGCTGCCTGGGCGAGTACATACACAGCGGCTTGCCGGGACTGGTGGGTCTGCCCGTCCTCCCCGTCGTGCATCACCTGACCCCCCAGGGCGAAGAGATACTCCTGAAGCCGAAGGAGGAAGGGGTGAACATCTACCTGGACGAAGGGGTGACCGCCTCCCGGGTCCTCCGGGAATGGTCCTGGTGGGTAAACGGGGCAGCGAGACAGGATGCTCTGGGAGACTGTCTCGGGACCGCCCTGCGATACGGCCACTATGTGGCGACTCCCGACAAAACGGTGGTCATGATCGACAACATAGAACTGTTCCACCTCGATGACACAGACGTCCGTATCTTCGAGCCGATCTACGATTTTCTCCCCAGGAATGTTTTCCCCGACGACCGGGACAAGCGGGATGCTCTCCAGGAAAAGATGCGGACCGAGTACGACAAGGCGTACCGGGACCAGATGCGGATCATCGTCCGGGAATGGGGGGAGATCGAGCGGTACCTCATCCAGATGCGGCGGCATATCCGCACCTACACAGGAGAAGTTTTCGAGAAGGTTCTGGGAAACATAAAGGCCCGGGCGTTCGGGAAGCGATGAGGGGGGGACACCCTTCCCCCGGGGGATCCCGCGGCATGGCCTTGCGCCTCCTCGCGGCGGCATTCCTCCTTCTTGCCTCCTGTTCCTCCTTCTTCCGGACGAGCGTACCGCAGCGGGAAGGCCAGATTGCCGTCGCCGGGCTGTCGGCCCCCGTCGAAATCGTGCGGGACACGTACGGCATTCCCCATATCACCGCGTCGAACGATCACGACCTCTACTTCGCGCAAGGGTATGTGCACGCCCAGGACCGCCTCTTCCAGATGGACATGGAAAGGAGGCTGGCCCGGGGGGAACTGTCGGAAATCTATGGCGATAGAGCGTTTCCGGCCGACCGGCTCTTCCGGTATCTGGGATTCGCGGCCCGCGCCCCCGGCATCCTCGCCTCCCTGCCGGAGAAGACGAAGGAAATCATACGGGCGTACTGCGAGGGCGTGAACGCGGCGATGGCGGCGCTGCGCGCCTGGCCGGTGGAGTTCCGCCTCCTCCGGACTCCGCCACGGGATTTCCTCCCCGAGGACGTCGCCGCCATCAGCCTGCTGAAGTCGTTCGGGTTGGCCCAGTGGCAGGAGGAAGTGACGCTCTACCGGGCCTGGAGGGAGCTTCCCCGGGGGAAGGCGGAGGAATTGATGCCCCGGGTGCCAGCCGGTTCCCCCGTTGTCGCTCCGGGATTCGCCGCTTCGGCGCCCGTCCCCTCGATCCTCCTTGACGGGCTTGCCTCGCTCAAGTGGGCGGTGGGGGATCTTCCCCGGTCCGGAGGTTCCAATGCCTGGGCCGTCTCCGGGGAAAGGAGCGTGACGGGGCGGCCCCTCCTGGCGAACGACCCTCACATTCTGCTTCCCTGCCCCTCCCTCTGGTATGAGATCCACCTCGTCGCCCCCGGCGTGGATGTTTACGGGGTCTCCTTCACCGGCGCCCCTTCCGTGGTCATCGGGCACAATCCCGATATCGCCTGGGGGTTCACCAACGTGATGCTGGACGACGCGGACTTCTTCGTCGAGAGGGTGGACGGGGATCGGGTGATGTTCCGCGGGAAATGGATCCCGATGACGAAACGCGTCGAGAAGATCCGGGTCCGGGGGAAGAAAGAGGAAACGCTCACGGTGTGGGAAACACCGCACGGCCCCGTTCTCTCCCCGATCCTTCCCGGGTCGTCCGCCGCGCTGGCGCTGCGGTGGGTAGGGTTCGACGGGGGCGACGCGCTGGGAGCGCTCCACGCCCTGAATCGCGCCCGCAACCGTAAGGAGTTCCTCGCGGCCGTCTCGGGGTTTCCCCACCCGGCCCAGAACATCGTGTACGCGGACCGGGAGGGGAATATCGGCGCAGTGACGGCAGGGCGAATCCCGGTGCGAAAAGGGGGGAGCAGCCTTCTTCCGGTTCCCGGCGACACGGGCGAGTGGGAATGGAAGGGAACCGTTCCGTTCTCCGGGAACCCGCGGGTGTGGAATCCGCCGGAACGCGTTGTCGTCGCGGCCAACTTTCCCCCCGCGGGGAATTCCTACCGACACTACATCTCCCGCCTCTACGAACCGCCGGATCGAGGGAAACGGATCCTCCGGATGCTCTCGGAAAAAGGGAAGTTCTCGGTGGAGGATTTCGAGCGGATGCAGCAGGACATTCTGCGGCCGGATGCAGCCGGTGTGGTCTCTCTCGCGGTCCGTGTCGCGCGCCAGCGGGAGCGGGAGACGCTGGAATTCGGGGATGCGGCCAGGATCCTCTCCGGGTGGGATCTGCGCGTATCCGGGGACAGTCCCGGGGCGACGCTGTACGAGGTCTTCTATGAAAAAATGATCGAGAACACCTTCCGGGACGACCTGGGGGAGGAGTTGTTCGACGAGTCCTCCCGCACCTCGCGCCTTCTGTGGAACGCGATGGACCGGGCGATCGACCGGGGGGACTCCCTGTTCCTGGAGAACGCGGAGACCGGGGTCAAGGAATCGCTTGACGACCTAGCCGCCCGCTCCCTGCTGGACGCCATGGCGTTCCTGAAGTCCCGGCTCGGGAATATATACTCGACCTGGAAGTGGGATCGCCTCCACCAGGTGACGTTCGAACATCCCTTCGGAAAGAAACGGTACCTCCGGCGATGGTTCAACATCGGACCCTTCCCCGTGCCCGGCGACGGGCGGACCGTTTTCAAGGAGGAGTTCCGGTACGGCGATGACTTCTCGGTCGTCGTGGGGCCATCCATGCGCCAGGTTGTCCCGCTGGGTTTCCGTTCGATGGCCCGGTCCGTCATCACGACGGGCGAGTCGGGGCATTTTTTCGAGCGGCACTACCGTGACCAGAGCCCCCTGTGGCTCGCCGGCACGTCCCACCCGGTCTGGACCGAAAAAAAGCAGATCCAGGAGAACGCCGAGTCTATCCTCCACCTCACCCCCCGGGAACGGGGACGTTCCTAGGAACTGGACGCCACGAACGGTTACGTCAGAAACGGGGATGTTCCTGCAGCTTTTCAGGGATTTCTGGCGCCTCGAGAAGACCGGAAAAGGAAATACCGTTCCACCAGATAGAACCCAGCGGGAAGCGCGATCGCGACGCTTGCCACCTTTATGACCAGGCGCACGTTTGCGGAGGTGATGCCGGCGACGTCGCAGAGGAAATCCGAGATGCAGGCCCCGGCGACAAACGCCGCGATGACCCCCCCGGCAAGCGCGGCGGCAAGCAGAATCCGTGACCCCGTCCTCCTCGTTCCGTCGCGCCTGCCGAGGATCGGCTCCGGATCTTCTCTTGGGCCTGGCGGTACCATGCTCTCCGCGGGGGTCACCGGCGCACGGGATTCACTTATACCGTCTCCATGAACTGTCCGAGCACCTTCGCCCCCCCTCCCCGGTAGAGCTGCCGCGGGATCGCTTCCGTCATTCTCCCGCTGCCCGCCTGGCTTCCTTTTCGATCGGGATCCTGTTCTTGTTCACGGCAAGCCAGGACTCGAACGTCTGCAGGGACGGGTTGAGGGACCGCGCGACGCCGACGTCGCGTGCCCCGCAGAAGACGTGTTCGAAGTCGCGCTTGAACTGGAACATGTTCCCGAGATCTTCCGCGCCCGGAAATCCCAGGCCACGGTAGGCCTCCGGAGCAATGTCCTGGTAACGCACCTCCTCCCCCAGCGCTTTCGTGAGGGCCCTTGCCATCTGTTCGCCTGTCAGATGCTCGCCGGCGAGCCCGACGGTTTTCCCTATGAACTCGGGCCCTTTCCTGAAGATGCTGTACGCGCACCTGCCGATGTCGTCGGAGGCGATCCCGGGCAGCTTCTTGTCGCCCATGGGAAAGGCGATTTCCAGTTTCCCGTCCGCTCCCCGCTTGGGTCCCATGCCGAAGTAGATCAGGTTCTCCCAGTAGAACGACGTCGGAAGGATGGTCACCGGCAGGCCGAGATCGATAAACACCCGGTCGGCCTCTCCCTTTGCGTCGAAGTGCGGCACCTTGTACTTGCCCATGAGCGTGGGCATCCGGTCGTCGCTTAGGGGAACCCATTTTCGGGTGTCTTCGAGGGTCGACCAGATGACATGCTTGACGCCTGCCTTCTTCGCCGCACGCGCCATGGCGCTGGCATGCGCATACTCCTTCTCGGGCGAAAAGTGCTCCCAGAAGAAGGTGACGCAGAAGGCGCCGTAGGCGCCCCGGAACGCCTTTTCCAGGCTCTTTTCGTCCCCGACGTCCGCCGCGACGACCTCGGCGCCCTGTCTGGACAGCTCTTTCGCCTTGTCGGAACCGGGGTTTCTCGTGAGTGCGCGCACCCGGAATCCACCGCTCCTGTCATTCAGAATGGCGCGGCACAGGCCGCCTCCCTGTGCGCCCGTAGCTCCTACTACCGCGATGATCCTTTTTTCGTCCACTGCAAGCCTCCTTGGTCTTTCGCCTATGGTTTTTCTGTTTCCTGGTTGCCTTGGCACGGTGTGGAAATATCGTTCCCCACGGGTTATCGATGACAATCTTCCGTGTACCCTCCCGACTACTGGTTAGATTTTTAAGGCGGGGAAGAGGTTTCCATCCATTACATCTTTTTCAGGCAATAAGGACCAAAATCCCCCCGAACGGGGCGAACACCCCGGGGTACGATTCGTTTCCTCCCAATCCGACGTGTGTCACATAATTCTTTCGGTTAGGAATTATCCATAATGAAATCCCTCGCCTAGAATGCAGAACCCGTTTGAAAGCCAAATATATACGGGGCGGGCAATCGTACACCGTCAGTGGATTTGACTTTTGTTTCCACTGTAACCGTGTAATCGGCAAGGGGAGCAAACGGAGTGACGGGCGAAAAAGTTGCCGTTTTCGTCGTGGAGTTGTACGAAATCACTCCGGGAAGATCCCCCGTGAAACTGCTTACCGTTATCGCACCTACAAGGGTGGCAGGTTCCACGTCCTTGTTAAAGGTAACGGTAATGGTACTGCCTAAAGTGACATCCGTTGCATTGTTTGCCGGAGTTGTGGAAACAACTCCAAAGAAGAGAAGAGATGCGGTGGTGAAACTTGCAATCGACCCATCCGCTTGTCCCGTCGAGTTGGAAGCGGCCACACGGTAGTAGTAGGTCGTCACGGGACTCAATCCGGACAGAGTCGCCATCACGGGCAGAGTATCTGTCCCGGCCCCTAACGCCTCGGGAGATGACGTGTTGTAGGTGACCAGGCTTGCGCTGGTCCCCCACTCAAACCATGCGTCGGTTGCCAGGCCGTTCGGATTCACATTCCCGTTAAGCGTTGCACTGGTTGCCCCAACCGCCGTCGCCACAAGCGTTGTTACCGTCGGCGCTGCCCCGGGGAGGAAACTCATGATGGCGCCTTTGCTTGTCCCCGCTTTGTTGCCGGCTGCAACACGGTAGTAGTAGGTGGTTCCCGTGGCAAGTCCGGTCAGCGCATGATTGATCGTTTGAGATGTCGTGCCCGACCCCACCGCTTGCATTCCCGTTGTGCTGTAACCGGCGAGAGCCGGGTCGGTTCCCCATTCGAACCATGCATCGGTTTCCAGACCATTGGGGATCACACTCCCGTTCAGCGTTGCTCCGGTCGCCCCGACCGATGTCGCTGCGATCGTTGTGACCGCAGGGGGGCTGGCAGGAGACGCAGTCGTAAAACTCATGATCTGCCCCTCCGAATACCCCTCGCTGTTTTCCGCACAGACCCGAAAGTAGTAAGTTGTTCCCGGTGTCAGAACGCTCAAGCCCGTACTAATCGGTTGGGCAACCAATCCATTTCCTGCATCCTGATAGGGGGAACTGGAAGGTGTCGGAAGACCGGGATCTGTGCCGTATTCAAACCAGGCCCGGGTGGGAAGGCCGTTGGGGTTTACGGTGCCGTTCAGTGTGGCGTTGTTTCCGTTTATGGACGTGGCCGCAACGGATGTGGCGATGGGAGCCAAGCCGGGGCTGCTGGTGGATTCCCCTCCTCCTCCCCCTCCCCCGCAAGATGACAGAAGGGATAGCAGAAGCAAGGAAAGTAATGGGAAGAAAGCGACTCTTCTCATGGTTCCTCCTGGCTTGGAGGTTCGTGTCATTTTGTGGCGCCGCGCACGCCCGGGCGCGACCCCGTCGGTACTAGCGTGGAGAGGGGATCGGCACGTGGGTCATGTAGATCCCGGCCATCCCGTCTCCGTGGCCTCCTCCGCTGCTCATTTTCGCGTTGATCGCCAGGTGTTTGTCGCGCAGGCCCTCGCGCTCGAGCCCAAGCTCCGTGATTTTCGAATTTTCTGGCGCTTCCGGGTCAAGAACCCTTCCTTCCGTTGTCGTGTCCAGGACGGTCCAGATGGTTCGCCCCGGCGCCGATTCGATATAGATTCCCACCAGGTCGCCGGCCGCACCCTTGAAAGCGGTGTAAGGACCGAAGACCGCGACGAACGACGAGGAGCGCCAGCGCGCCGGTTCGCCGTCGTCCTCGGCGCCTTCCTCTCCGTGGCCTCCGATGCCCGCGCAGGGGGGCCTGCCCGAGTAGTTCCAGAACACGAAATCGTCGAAGGCCTCTCCGGTCGTTGCCACCATCCGCGTTTCCCCTCTTCTATCGGTGTCGTGGACGAAGATGCCCTGGCGCACCGGGACCTCCTTTTCCTGATAGCAGCCCGTGGCGTCGCAGACACTGTTCGGGTCTCCCATCGTCCCGCTTCCGTCCGCACAGACCAGATTCCGATTGCAATATGCGATCCGGTTCTTGTTGCCCTCCGTCGGGCAATAGAGCTGAACGGTCTTGGTCTCTGTTCCCCAGGCGCCCCAGAATCCCACCTTGGTCCCGTCGAATGCCACGCCTTCCCCGAGACGGTTGAAGGCGTAGCCGGGCGCCCCGGGGACCTTTTCGCCGATCCCGACGAGCGTCACGAGCTTCGCCCGACTTTCAAGGTTAAACATGTAGAGACCGCCCAGGGTGGGCCTTTCCTCGTCGTCGAAGCCGGCGAACACGGCCTTCCAGTCGGCGGCGCTGGGGGGGGAGGTGGAGCCGAAGACCTTGCGGGTGCCGGGGATGAGGGTGTCCGTGTTGTTGGCGATCAGCACCACCGGGGATATCCCGCCCGCCTCCGTATTTTCGAGGTTACGGTAGAACACCCCGGTCTTGCCCTGCCCTTTCACCGTGTAGTTGCCCTTGAACACGATGGTCCTGCCGTCGGTCACCGAGGGCGACCCGGGGAAGACGTCGAACATGGTCCAGGGGGCGGCGCCGGGGACCTCGAAGAAGTCGAAGCCGTCGACGGCGCCGAGCTTGGAAGCGCCGGTGATGAGAACGCCGTACGGGTTGGCGTAGATGCCCGTGGTCCCCACCCGGGTCTCATCGTCTGGCGAACCGTATCTCCACACCGGCCCATGGTTCCCGCGGGTGGCGACGGTGTCCGACCAGATGTCGATGCGCGGGAAGGACGGGGTCTCGACGAAAATGGTATCCAAATTGTTGGGGTACGGAACATGTGGGGTGGTCCGGTCCAGGATCCTGACGATGGGGCTGCCGCCCACGGACATGTCGCGCGTGTAGATCCCGTGGGTCGCCGGCTGACCCCCGCCGCCTGTACTGCGCGCCCGTATGACGACCAGCCCGGCCGCGTTCACCGAGGGCTGGTTGTAGCTGTTGAAGGTTCGATCGAACGGGGCGCCCGGCATCTTGTCGTTGTTGTTCGCCACCGTTACCCAGTCGAGCGCAAGCGGGGGGGGGCCTGCCGCGGGCACGGTGGTTGCCGCCATCGTTGCCGCCCCCACCGCCAGAAAGAGAGACTTCAGGTATCGGGTGATCATCGTTTTCCTCCTCTGCGCGGGATTGCGCAGGATCTAACGGCAAAGAAGGCGGGGGACGGTCGGACGCCCCCCTGTGGTTCCTAAAGGGGCCGCCCGAACGCGGGCGGCCCCGGCGATGTACCTAGTAAGCAAGCTCGGGCACCTCATAGTTGTGCAGGTACCAGATCGTCTTGCGCGCGTCCTCCGCGGCCTGGGCGAACCAGTTCGCGCCGCCGCAGCCAATATCGGTAATTTCAGGCCCGTACACGGTATTGATACCCGGGTTGTCACAAACCTCGCCCAGCGGCAATCCATCCCGGCAAACGGTGAGGGCAACGCCGTTATCGCCGCGCAGGTCCACCCCCGGGGGAGATTCCCCAAAGACATCGATGGTCTGGGATTGGAAGATGTTTCCATTGGCAACGAGGAGATTCGCGGACGTGCCGGGCACGCAGGCGTCCACCCCGAAATTGTACGCGAACCATCCTCCCGGGCCTCCCGAATCTGCGAATTCGAAGTAGGTCACCGTCAGGGTCCGGATCTTCCCCTCGCGCACGTATGTATAGGGGTTGACCCCGAGGTAGGTGTTCATGTTGATGATCTCGTCCAGGGTGACCGGGCTGGTCTTGTCCGCCGCCGCGCCGAGGAAGACGGCTGCCGAGAGCATGTCGTCCTTCGTCTTCGCTTCGGGGAGAATGTCTCCGCACTTCAGGTGAGAGAGTCCAGCGCCATCAAGGAAGCCCCTCGCCGAACCGCTCAATGAGATCGTGTTGGTGCTGGTGGCTCCTCCCTCGCCGACCACTGTCTCGTCAATCGGGGAGAGGCACCCGTCCGTCATCACTGCCCGGTACATCCCCAGGTTCTCGAGCGGGGCGTCGATCGTCTTCCAGGCGTAGGTGTTGGGGTCCGTCTCGGTCGCCAGGCAGAGCATGATCCTGCCCGCGGGGTCCAGCTTGATGGCCGGCCCTTCGCCCGGAGTATCGTCACATTGTTTGGCTGTCAGGTTGATCATCTTGAGGGCCTCCCCATACGAACTGTCGAGGACGGAGGCGGGGGAACGGCCAACGCTCTCGCGACCGAAGCTCACCGTCTGAAGCATGTTGACAAACTCGAAGTACTCTGTGGTGCTGTACACCTCGCAGGGATCGTTCGCCTCGGGATCAAATACGCAATCCGGCAGTTCAAGGACCCCCTCGGGCATCGGCGTCAAACCGCACTCTCCCCAAAATGGCAACTTGGCGCAGTTGTTGGCCAGGGGCTGGTTGCAATACGCTGTTAATGTTTGGCCGGTTGGATTACCATTCTCGTCCAGCTCGTTATATTCCACTGGTCTTGTTACCGGCACCCCGTTTCCGTCGCGCTCGATCACGTACAGGTCGCCGTACAGGGCGCCGGCCGCATCCCCGGCGCTGCCTCCGCCGCTGCCCGGGGTTTCCGGTTTCCCTTTTCCCAGGGTTACAAGCGGGGTTGTCAAGATCATCGCAACACCGACCAGCATTGTGGTCATCACCTTCGTTTTCATTGCGGCCTCCTCTCTCTCGAGCGGTTAATACCCGTTGTCCCTGCAGACTTCCTGTAAACCGGGACACGCGCCACCGTTTCCCCTTGTTTCACGCCTTCTTGCATGCCGGATCCGATCCGGATTTCATGTTTCCGAATACCCCATGGTTCGCTTGTAGACGGGGCACTCTCTGAAGTCACCAAGGCAATATTGAACGGCCATCGGAATATTCAGACTCGTCAGGTTCAGGCTGTAACAGTCCGGCTCGGGGTTTTCCAAAACCGGGCACGTCCCGTTTCCACTCCCGGTTTGCTTATGGACATCACGGTGCATGCGGGAAATCCTCGTGCCGGGTATTGGAAAGAAAATCCCGATACGGACAATACCAATATGCGTGCCATCGCCCGTCCAGGTGCCTGTCAGATCGCGATATGCGAATAAGTACTAGCGATTTCAGTGGGTTCTGATATGATTGGGCACTATCGGGAAAACTGTCGGGAGCATAGGATATGTGTGCCATGACACATAGAAAAAAGACACCGTGTGTGCCACGGCACATTCCCGAGAGGGATGAAGGGTCGGGGATGGCCCATCACGATCTCTTTCCCACGGCTGGTTCTGTTTGCGTGTTGTCGAATCGGAACAGAGTTGCCCTGTTTAGCACTACCTTGACCCGGAAACAAATTGTATTCTAGGCAAGCGTGGAAGGTATTGCCGGTTCGTAGCCAATCCCGTTGTTTGAGGGAGGAGAAGTCATGAGGATTTTGCGCTCCTCGAAATCGGTGATATTGGCACAGAATTTCATATGGATCGGCGTCGGACTCAGCTTTTTGTACTGGTTTCTGGAATCGCTGATGCACGTCACCGTTTTCGGTGACGGCAATTTTCTGGACCATTTGTTCACTCCCGATGTGCACGAACTCTGGAAACGGTTGCTTGTATCCTTCCTCATTATCTTTTTCAGCGTGTACGCCCAGCGAAGCATCAATATTCGGCGGCGAACGGAAGCTGCGCTGGCGGACCGGGAAAAAGAGTTATCCAGGATTCTCGAGAACAACCCGGCGGGTATCGTGCTGGTGGATGCGGACAGCCGCAAGATCAGCTGGGCCAACTCCAACGCCCTCAAATTGATCGGAAGCCCCGAAAGATTCGTAAAGGACCAGGTCTGCCACGAATACCTCTGCCCGGCCGAGGTCGGCAAATGCCCGATTCTGGATCAAGAGCAAACCATCGACCTGTCCGAACGCGTCTTGTTGACTGCAGCAGGGGGGCAGTTGCCGATTCTAAAGAGTGTCACCCGCGTGAATTACGGCGGAAGAGAACACCTCCTGGAAACCTTTTTTGACCTCTCGGACCGCAAAAAAATGGAGCGGGAACTGCACCGGGCCAATGCCGAACTGGACCAGATTTTCCAGACCGCCTCGGTGGGTATGCGGCTGGTGGACAGGAACTTCAATGTGCTGAAAATCAACAAGACCTTCGAATCCCTGACCGGTGTGGACGAAACGAATGCCTTCGGGAAAAAATGCCACGAGATCTTCTCCGGTCCGACCTGTTTTACCGAGCAATGCCCCATTCAAAGAGTACTGAACGGAAAAGAGACGGTGGAAAGTCACGTGGACAAGGTGCGACGGGACGGGAAAAGGATCCCCTGCATAATCAACGCCACGCCGTTTGTCGGTCCGGAAGGGCAGATTATCGGCGTAGTAGAGTCGTTTCGCGATATCACCGAGCTGACAAATGCCCAGATCGCCCTCGCGTCCGAACGCGACATGCTGGAACGGATTCTTTCTCACCTCCACGAAGGGGTGAGTATCATCAGCGGTGAGCACACGGTGGAATATCAGAACGAAATTTTCCGCGATTATTTCGGTGATTGCGCCGGCAAGACCTGTCATGCGGTTATTTACGGAGAGCAACGTCCCTGCGAGCCGTGTCTCATGCAGGCAGCGATTGCAACCGGCCGGATCCAGGAGGCCGAGTACAAGACCTCCGACGGCCGAAGCTTCGAAAAAGCCTACACACCGGTGACGGACAGCGACAACCAGCAGAAGGTGGTGGCACTGTGGCGGGATGTGACCGAAAAACAGGCCGCTGCGGTTGCCATCATGCGCGCCGAACAACTGGTCGCGTTGGGCGAGCTGGCGGCCGGCGTGGCGCACGAGATCAACAACCCGGTCAACGGCATCATCAATTACGCCCAGATCCTGGTCAACCGGTCCGATGAGCGCAGCATGGTGCGAGAAATTGCCGGGCGCATCGTCAAGGAAGGCGACCGCATCGGCCGTATCGTCGAAGGACTGCTGTCGTTTGCCCGTCGACGGCATGATGATAAAGGCGCTGTTTCCGTTGCGGAGGTCCTGTTCGACTCCATGACGCTCAACGCGGCCCAGCTTCGCAAGGACAACATTACGGTCAAAACGAACGTTCCGGATGGGCTGCCGGACATATGGGCGCAACAGCATGAAATCCTGCAGGTCTTCGTCAACATCATCAGCAACGCCCGGCACGCCCTGAACGAAAAATACCCCGATACCCATGAGGACAAGGTCCTGGAAGTTACGGCCGAACCGCTGACTTTCCAGGATGGCCGGCAGGTGCGGATCTGCTTCAAGGATCACGGCTGCGGAATCCCGGCGGCCATCATCGACAAGGTGATGAATCCCTTTTTCTCCACGAAGACCGAACGAAAGCGCACTGGTCTGGGCTTGAGCATCAGCCACGGCATCGTGGAGGGGCACGGGGGCCGGTTGAACCTCGAAAGTCATGAAGGGCAGTATACGAAAGTCGTGATTGACCTTCCGGTTCACTTTGAGTCAAAGCAATGAAGGATATTGCCATGCCGACCCGTATTCTTGTCGTCGACGACGAGGAAAGTATCCGTTACACGTTCAAGCTCTTTTTGTCGGAGGAAGGCCACACGGTCTCCGTCGCCGCCGACTGTGACGAGGGGATCGCACTGCTGCGGGAAAAAGACTTCGATCTGGTTTTTGCCGACATCATCCTGCCCGGTCGAAGCGGCATCGACTTGTTGAAAGAGGCCAAGGAGATTCTTCCCAACGCGCTAGTGGTCATGATCACCGGTGCTCCCAGCGTTGACACCGCCGCCGAAAGCCTGCGCATCGGCGCCTTCGACTACATCATCAAACCCATCCGCCAGGATACCCTTTTGAGGACGGTCAACATCGCGCTCAAACACAAGGCCGTCAGGGACGAGAGGGAGCAGTGCCGGATGAACTTCGAGGCCATCTTCCGCAGCGTCAACGACGGCATAATCACCGTGGACCGAAACATGGTGGTCGAGGAAATCAACGATGCCGCCCAAAAGATCTGCCAATTCCAAAGGGAGGAGGTGATCGGGAAACCGCTGTGGGAGCTTGCGGACCGATGCGACGGCAACTGCATCGGTGCCCTGGGCGAGACACTGAAAACCCGTCAGCCGGTGGCGCTGCGTTTCGTCGAGTGCCGTTCGGCCCAGGGGAAGCAGCAAGTGGTCAGCGTGACCGCCTCGCCGCTCCTGGGGGTGAAAGACCGGGTCACCGGTGCGGTGATGGTGGTGCGCGACGAAACCCGGCTGTTGAGCCTGGAGCGCCGCTTGCAGGAACGCCAGAAGATCGACAGCATCGTGGGCCGAAGCGAAAGCATAGAGAAAGTGCGTGCCATGATCCGCGATCTGGCGGACGTCCAGACCACGGTGCTGATCTCCGGCGAGAGCGGCACCGGCAAGGAACTGGTGGTGAACGCCCTGCACTACTGCGGTGACCGGCGGCAGGGCCCGCTGGTCAAAGTCAACTGCGCGGCGCTTTCGGAAAACCTGCTGGAAAGCGAGCTGTTCGGTCACGTGGCAGGTGCCTTCACCGGTGCGGTGAAGGAAAAGATCGGCCGCTTCCAGCGCGCGGACGGCGGGACCATCTTCCTGGACGAGATCGGCGAAATATCCCAGCGCATGCAGTTGCGGCTGCTGCGGGTGATCGAGAACATGGAATTCGAGCGGGTCGGCGACGCCACCCCCATCAAGGTCGACGTGCGCCTGGTGGCCGCGACCAACCGCGATCTGCGGGAACGGGTCGCCGGCGGCGAGTTCCGCGAGGATCTCTACTACCGGCTGAAAGTGGTACAGATACCCGTTCCGCCGTTGCGCGAGCGCCGGGACGACATCTCGCTATTGACAGAGCACTTCCGGCGCAATTTCAACCGCAAGTTCACCAAGGAGATCAAGGGCATCTCCTCGGACGTCGAACGGATGTTTCTCCACTATCCCTGGCACGGCAACGTGCGGGAGCTGGAAAACCTTCTGGAGCACTCCTTTGTGCGCTGCCGCCAGAGCGTGATCACCGCCGAAAACCTGCCTCCCGACTTCCTCAAATATTTCGAGTCCCACGCACTGTCCAACGACTGGAATCCCGAAGACGAGGCCAGGGCCATCCGCAAGGCCCTCGCGCAGGCCGGCGGCAACAAAACCGAGGCCGCCCGCCTGCTGGGCATGAGCCGCCGGACGATTTACCGCAAGTTGGAGAAGCTGAGAATCGAGTAAGTTCCGGCAGGAGCCATCGCGGACGGCCCGCGTGCGAGGGCACTTCTTTTCCGGAGTGGTGCTAATATAAAAGACGATGGATATATTGCGTCCCTGCCCGGCGGTGGGGGCGGGTGGAGAGGATCCCTGCCTATGCGCCTCGTTCTTCCCGCTGTCCTGCGGGTCATCCTGCTCGCCTTCCTCGCGGTGTCATCCGCCGCAATCCTCTATGCGACGGTGATGAACGAGCGAACGGTGGAATCTCTCGCCGACCAGTCGCTGGAGAGCACCGCGCTCGCCCTCTCCTCCGCCACGGAGAGTGCCCTGCGCGCCGGCGGGGGCGGATCGGACAGCGAGGTCCAGGGGATCCTGTCGGACCGGGTGGTTGCCTACGCGCTGATCGCGGAGGGGGACGGGATGATCCGGTTCCACACCAATCCGCGGATGATGAACACCCGGTTGCCGGAGGATCCCGGTGATTGGCTCCGGACCGGGCAGCCCTCCGGGCGGAGGGTGGTCCTGGGGACCGGGCTGCCCGCGTACGAATACGACTATATCCTCCACCCCCTCCACGGCGGTCCG
>Ga0210060_1000199_pt1 | contig 30936 bp, 30 predicted proteins | sample Joice_CattailNLB_FD_184871 | JGI IMG/M metagenome (GOLD analysis project Ga0210060, IMG submission 184871) | Wetland microbial communities from San Francisco Bay, California, USA, that impact long-term carbon sequestration - Joice_CattailNLB_D2... | ecosystem: Environmental > Aquatic > Marine >...
GCTTGTTGTTGCCGAAGCCGGTGAAGTAGGCGTTGCCATGCCCCGAGCGCCGCGAGCCGTCCATGACGAAAATGCCCCTGCTGCGGAAACCGCACTTGTCCATCAGCGCCTGGATGCGCAGTTTCAGGCCGGCGTCATCGAGCGGTGAGAACTTGTTGAACAGCGGCGCGATCACGGCCGGCCAGGCCCAGAACATGACCAGGGTGAAGCCCATCCACACCGCCCAGACATACAGCCACCACAGCGCGCCCGATGCCTGCATGATCCACAGCGCCAGCGCGATCAGCGGTGCGCCGATAATGGCCAGCAGCAGGCCCTGCTTGAGCAGGTCGGAGACGAACAGCGCGGGCGTGGAGCGGTTGAAGCCGAAGCGCTCCTCCACCACGAAGGTATGATAGAGGCTGAACGGCAGGTCGAGCAGGGTGCCGACGACCATGGCACTGAGGATCACGGCGGTGCCGGTCACCACGGGTGTGAGCGCGGCGCCGCGCCACGCGCCGTCGAGCCAGTCCAGGCCGCCGCCGAGCGTCCAGCCCAGCAGCACCAGCGTGTCCCAGAGCAGCGCGACCATGCCGATGCGCGTGTTGACGCGGGTATAGTCCGCGGCCTTGTGGTGATCCTCGAGCGGGATGCGGCTGGCGAAGGATGCCGGAACTTTTTCACGGTATTTGCCGACGTGCGACACCTGCCGCCAGGCGAGCCACAGACGCAGCGCGACCGAGCCGGCCAGTGCAGCGAGGAAGATGGCGGTGAATGAATTCATGCAGTTGCGTTAAAGGGTTGCCTGATGGCAGGGTAGCCTCTGCTACAATGCGACTCAACCATTATATTTGAAAGGAAGAAGCATGGCGCAAGACGCGAACAACCTGATCTGGATCGATCTGGAAATGACCGGGCTGGATACGGGCACCGACCGGATACTGGAAATCGCCACCATCGTGACCGACAGCCAGCTGAACATCCTGGCGGAAGGCCCGGTGCTGGCGATTCACCAGCCGGACGAGGTGATGAACGCGATGGATGAATGGAATACCCGGCAGCACGGCCAGTCCGGGCTGACCGAGCGCGTGCGCGCCAGCACCCTCGACGAGCGCGACGCCGAACAGCAGACGCTTGCCTTCCTGTCGGAATACGTGCCGGCCAACAGCTCGCCGATGTGCGGCAACAGCATCTGCCAGGACCGGCGCTTTCTCGCGCGCTGCATGGCGGAACTGGAACGTTATTTCCATTACCGCAATCTCGACGTCAGCACCCTCAAGGAACTGGCGATGCGCTGGTCGCCGAACATCGCCAGGAGCTTCAGGAAGGACAGTGCCCACCAGGCGCTGGATGACACGCGCGATTCGATCCGCGAACTGAAGTATTACCGTGAGTATCTGTTCAAATAGCCGGGGCAGCCTGATGCGGCTATCCTCGCGCAGAGACGCAGAGGGCGCAGAGAAAACCTTTTCATAATCCAAATCGCGCGGCGCAAGGAATAACAAAAACGCCACAGAGGGCGCCGGGGACACAGAGTTAACTGATGTCATCCCCGCGCAGGCGGGAATCCAGCCTCAAAACACGAGGTGAAACCTTGGGATACGGTGACGCAGGTACCGCACCAGAATCGACTGGCGCAGCGACCTCTCTCACCTGGTATGCAACAATCAGTTTTTGTGGTCTCGGTGCGCTCTGTGGCAAATGTGTTTTGAATTTCCTGGCACCTTTGCGTCTTGGCGCGAGGCGGTTTTCTGATTACCTCTGCGTCTCTGCGCGAGGCTTTTTACCGGAAGATTGCAGCGATCTTCGAATTTATTCCACCGGCATGGCCGGATCGTTGCCCCAGTCCGACCACGAGCCCGGATAGCCTTTCACGTGCGGGTAGCCCAGGTACTTCAGCACCATCCAGGTGTGCGCCGAGCGGTGGTGGGTCTGGCAGTAGGTGATGATCTCGCGGTCCGGCGTGGCACCGACCCCCTGCAGCAGGGCCTCGAGTTCGGTGTCCGGCCTGAAGCGCATGTTGCGCCCGGTGTCGATGGCCTGCGTCCAGTCCATGTTCACGGCGCCGGGTATGTGGCCGGCGCGTTCGGCGAAGCGCTTCACGCCGTTGTATTCATCGGCTGTGCGCACGTCCAGCAGACACACCGCGTTGTCACCGAGATGCTCGCGGACGTAGTCGCGCGTGGCCACCGGTGCGGGGTCGCGCTGCGCCGTGAAGGTCTTCGGCACGGGGGTCACGTGTGCCGTGTCGAGCGGGTGGCCCTCGTTGGCCCACGCATGCAGTCCACCGTTGAGCAGCGAGAAACGCGTGTGACCGACCGCCGCCAGTGTCCAGAGCAGGCGGCTGGCGCGTCCGCCACCCTCGTCGTCACAGGCGACCACATGGGTATCGCTGTCGATGCCGATCGAGGAGAACAGCCTTTCCAGCGTCGCGTCGTCAGGCAGCAGGCCCATTACCGGTTTTTGCGTGGCGATGATCTGCGGGTAGTCGAGATGCACGGCGCCCGGGATGTGCAGCCTGGCGTAGGTGTCGGCCTTGCTCAGGTCGACAATCAGGAGGTTCTCGTTACCCAATGATTTCTCAAGGGTATCCGGCTCGATCAGCAAAGGCAGTTGCACAGCATTCATGGGCTCGTCTCGGGTAGCAGGGTTGACAGTAATTCGATCCAGTGGACAACGGGCACGCCGGCATGGCCAGCCATGTGCTGGTAGCAGCCGATGTTGGCGGTCGCGATGGTGTCCGGTGCCCCCTGTTGCAGGGCGGCCAGCTTGTTGTCGCGCAACTGCGTGGCCAGTTTGCCCTGCAGTATCGAATAGGTGCCGGCCGATCCGCAACACAGGTGACTGTCCGCCACCGGCGTGAGCGTGTAGCCCAGCCTGGCGAGCAGGCCCTCGACCACGCCGGTGATGCGCTGGCCGTGCTGCAGGGTGCAGGGCGAGTGGAAGGCGATGCGCGCCGGCTGCGCCCGCGCGAGCACGGCCTCCGGCTGTGCGGCCGCGACCACCTCGCTGAGGTCGCGCGCCAGTGCGCTCACGCGCGCGGCCTTGTCGGCATAATCCGGGTCGTCCGCCAGCAGCCGCCCGTAGTCCTTGACCATGGGCGCGCAACCGCTGGCCGTGATCACGATAGCCTCGGCGCCGTGGTCGATATGCGGCCACCAGGCGTCGATGTTGCGCCGTATTAACGCCCGTGCCTCGGCGTGGGCGTCGAGGTGGTGGCTGAGCGCGCCGCAACAGCCGGCGCCGCCCGCGGTCACCAGGTCGATGCCGAGCGCGTGCAGCACGGCCTGTGCGGCGCGGTTGATCTGCGGTGCCAGCGCCGGCTGCACGCAACCGTCGAGCAGCAGCATCTTGCGCGCATGCGGGGCGCCGGTACGAAACGGGGTGTCGCGTTGCCGGGCGGGCAGGCGCGCCCTGATCGACCCCGGCAGCAGCGGACGCAGCAGCTGCCCGCTGCGCAGCAGCGCTGTGAACAGCAAACGATGGGTAAACAGCTTGCGCAGTGCCAGGCGCAGCAGGCGCTGCGGCAGGGGACGCGGCAGCGCCTGCGCGGTGAGCGCGCGCCCGGTATCGAGCAGGCGGTGGTAGTCGACGCCGGACGGGCAGGTGGTCTCGCAGGCGCGGCAGGTCAGGCAGCGGTCCAGGTGCAGGCGGGTTTTTTCGCCGGGTGGTCTGCCCTCGAGCACCTGCTTGATGAGATAGATGCGGCCGCGCGGCCCGTCCAGCTCGTCGCCGGTGAGTTGATAGGTCGGGCAGGTGGCGTTGCAGAAGCCGCAGTGCACGCAGTTGCGCAGGATTTCGTCGGCCTCCTGGCCGGCACGGGTCTGCAGCAGTTCCCTGGTCAATGCGGTTTGCATGAAACGGTGGCTCCCTACAGCGCCGCGTACAGGCGGCCCGGGTTCAGGATGCCGGCCGGGTCGAAGGTCTGCTTGAGGCGCCGGTGCAGGGCCAGCAGTGCGGGCGGCAGCGGCTGGAATAGTTCACCGCTGCGGTCGCCGCCGCGCCACAGGGTGGCGTGGCCGCCGGCGGTCTGCGCGGCATTGCGCACCTGGTCGGCCGGCAGGTCCGTCGCCAGCCACCTCTGCGCACCGCCCCAGTCCAGCAGGCAGGCTGCGTCGAGCGCCAGCGGCGCGCTGGCCGGCGGCACCGACAGCCGCCACAGCGGCAGCGTGGTATTGAAGTACGGCAGCCGGTGTTCCCTGAGGTGGTGCCAGAACCGGGTGCTGTCGTCCAGTTGCTCACCGCCTACGGTGCGCGCCGCGGCGGCGACCCCGCGTGCGGTGCCGGACAGCCGGATCAGCAGCTGGTGGTCGAAGTGACAGGCGCCGCTCAGCGGCAGGGGCTGCCCCGCCCAGTGGTTGCAGCGGGTAATGGCCTCCGCGACCGTGCATGGCTGCAGCAAGGTGATTTCCCGTTCCGGTCTCGGCAGTACCTTGAGGTGCACGTCGAGCAGCACCGCCAGCGTACCGAACGATCCCGTCAGGGTGCGCGACAGGTCGTAACCGGCGACGTTTTTCATGACCTGCCCGCCGAAGCGCAGGTAATCACCCTGACCGTTGATGCAGTTCACGCCCAATACGAAGTCGCGTGCCGCGCCGGCGTAGGGGCGGCGCGGTCCGGACAGGCCGCAGGCGATGGTGCCGCCGAGTGTGGCCGCGGCGCCGAAATGCGGGGGTTCGAAGGCAAGCATCTGACCCTCTGCCGCGAGCGTGGCCTCCAGCTCCGCCAGCGGTGTGCCGGCGCGCGCGGAGATCACCAGTTCCGACGGGGTGTAGTCGATGATGCCGCGGTGGGCGCCAACCGGCAGCGGCTGTCCGGCGACGCCGCGCCCGAGGAACCGCTTGCTGCCGCCGCCCTCGATGGCGAGCGCCGTGTGGCCGGCCGCGGCGGCGCTTACCTGTTCCCGGATGGTCTGTGTGTCGCTCATATTGCGCTGGTTCAGAAGCGTTCCAGTTCGGGGTGCGGCAGATGTCCGTGGTGGACGTGCATTGCGCCGAACTCCGCGCAGCGCTGCAGTGTGGGGATGGCCTTGCCGGGATTGAGCAGGCCGTGCGGGTCGAACGCCGTCTTTACGGCATGGAACTGTTGCAGCTCGGCCGTGTTGAACTGCACGCACATCTGGTTGATCTTTTCCATGCCGACGCCGTGTTCGCCGGTGATGGTGCCGCCGACACCGACGCACAGCTCGAGGATCCTGCCGCCGAGTTCCTCGGTGCGTTCCAGTTCCCCCGGCCGGTTGGCGTCGTACAGGATGAGCGGGTGCAGGTTGCCGTCGCCGGCATGGAAGACGTTGCAGATGGGCAGGCCGTATTCCTGCGACAGCCGCCCGATGCCGTTCAGCACCTCGGCCAGGTGCTTGCGCGGGATGGTGCCGTCCATGCAGTAGTAGTCGGGCGACAGCCGGCCCATGGCCGGAAACGCCGCCTTGCGCCCGGCCCAGAAACGCTGCCGTTCGGCCTCGTTGCGCGAGACCGCCAGCGAACTGCAGCCGGCGTCACGGAACACCTGATTGACGCGCTCGATCTGCGCGGCGACATCCTCCTGCTCGCCGTCCAGTTCACACAGCAGGATGGCGCCGGCGTCGACCGGGTAGCCGGTATCGATGAAGCGTTGCACGGCCCGGATGGCCGGGTTATCGAGCAGTTCCAGCCCGGCCGGCACAATGCCGCTGGCGATGGTCGCGGTGACCGCGGCGGCGGCCGCCTCCACCGAATCGAACGCCGCCAGCACCACCTGTGCGGTCTGCGGTCTGGGCAGCAGCTTGACGGTGACTTCGGTGATCACGCCAAGCAGGCCTTCCGAGCCGGTCATCAGTGCCAGCAGGTCGTAGCCCGGGCTGTCCAGTGCCGCGCCGCCGATGTCAAGCCGTTCGCCATCGATGGTGATGATTTCCAGCGCCAGTATGTTGTGTGTGGTGAGTCCGTATTTCAGGCAATGCACGCCGCCGGCATTTTCCGCGACGTTGCCGCCGATCGAACAGGCAAGCTGCGATGACGGGTCTGGCGCGTAGTACAGGCCGTAGGGCTCGGCGGCAGTGGAGATCGAGAGGTTGGTAACGCCGGGTTGTACGCGCGCGCTGCGGTTGTCGGTGTCAATGGACAGTATGCGGTTGAAGCGCGCCATGCTGAGCAGGATGCCGTTGCCGAGCGGCGTGGCGCCGCCCGACAGGCCGGTGCCGGCGCCGCGCGCAACCACGGGCACCCGGTGTTCACTGCACAGGGCGAGTATCGCCCGGACCTGTTCCAGTGTTTCCGGAATAACAACGGCCAGCGGCAACTGCCGATAGGCGGACAATGCATCGCATTCGTAGGGGCGGAGGTCCTCCTCCTGATGCAGCACGCAGTGTTCCGGCAGCCGCGCACGCAGCAGTGCAATTATAGTATCAGACATGGTCGGCCTGTGTTGTCAACCATTGACGGTCCGTCAAGGAACACTGATTATCGCCGATAGTTTTCGAAATGACACTACCGGGCGTGTGCCGTTAAACCGGCATAATTTTTCCAGCATGATATGATGTGAACATGTATTGCACACTGCGACATTTTGAACTCCATGGAATCCCGTCGAAGAATTTTGCCGGGCTGATGGAGATCTACGAGTGCAACTACATCCGCATACGCAACCTGCTGCCGGATATTGACAGCATGCCGGACGTGGTCATTTCCAGAGTCGACGGCGTGCTGGACCTGCACCTGCGCGTCATTGAACGCTGCAGGTTTACTACCACCTTCAACCTTACCTACTGTTTCACGGACCCGGACGGACGTTTTCCCGCACCGGACATGCAGGTCAGGATGTATCACGATGCGCAGGTCGCAGAGGTCATTTCCTGCGGCCGGCGCCGCGGCCTGCGGCATGCGCTCTACAACCGCATGTACCACAGCTATACGCTGGTCGAGAAGTGGCGCATGAACCGCTTTCTGCAGAAATGGCTGGGTTACTGCCTGATGCAAGGCCACCGCTTTATCCCCGGCCGCGTACTGCTGCCGGCCGACGATCCCGTCATGTCAGCCACGGAATCCCTCCTGAGCACTGAATCCTGACGCGCAATATACCCGCGCGTATATCCCCATTGTGATAGTTACGGGCGCTTGCCTGCATCGCACGACTGCCGCATAATATTTCCTGACTATTTTACTTGGTTATTTGGCCGGGCGTCCCGATATAGGGATTATCCGGCGGGAAAATATCATGCGATTATCGACCAAAGGACGTTATGCAGTGACCGCCATGATGGATCTGGCCATTCATCATGCTGAAGGGGCGGTGACGCTGGCGGATATCTCCGAAGCACAGGGGATCTCGCTGTCTTACCTGGAACAGCTGTTCGCACGCCTGCGCAAGCACGGCCTGGTCGCAGGCATTCGCGGCCCGGGCGGCGGCTACCAGCTGTCGCGTCCGCCCGCGGAGATCTCGGTGGCCGAGGTCATTGACGCCATCGGCGAGGGCATCGACGTCACCCTGTGCGGCGGCCGCAACGACTGCCAGGACGGCGAGCGCTGCCTGACACACGAACTCTGGCAGCAGCTTGGCGGGAGGATCCACGAGTTTCTCGCCAGTGTCACCCTGGCCAGCTTCCTTGAACGGGAAGAAGTGAGCAAGGTGGTGCGCCGGCAGCAGGGCCGTCAGGAGATCGAGGTGCCACGCCTGCGCAAGACAGTGGCATGACAACGACCGGATCAAACGTAAACGAGCAAGGTAGAGCGAATGAATATCAGCATACCCATATACATGGACTATTCGGCAACCACACCGGTTGATGAGCGTGTTGCGGAAAAAATGATGGCCTATCTGACGCGCCAGGGGCAGTTCGGAAACCCGGCGTCGCGCTCCCACTCGTATGGCTGGCAGGCCGAGGAGGCGGTCGAGCAGGCGCGTGCCGAGGTGGCACAGCTGGTCAACGCCGATCCCAGGGAGATTATCTGGACCTCCGGCGCGACCGAGTCCGACAACCTTGCCATCAAGGGTGCCGCGCATTTTTACCACAAGAACGGCAAGCATGTAGTGACGCTGAAAACCGAACACAAGGCAGTGCTCGATTCCTGCCGGCAGCTCGAACGCGAGGGTTACGAGGTCACCTACCTCGACCCGGAGCCGAACGGCCTGCTCGACCTGAAAAAGTTCCAGGCGGCGCTGCGCCCGGACACCATCCTGGCAAGCATCATGCACGTCAACAACGAGATCGGCGTGATCCAGGACATCGCCGCGATCGGCGAAATCTGCCGCGACCGCAAGATCATCTTTCATGTCGACGCCGCGCAGAGCACTGGCAAGGTGCCGATTGACCTGGAACAGCTGAAGGTCGACCTGATGTCCTTCTCGGCACACAAGACCTACGGACCGAAGGGCGTCGGTGCACTTTACGTGCGCCGCAAGCCGCGCGTGCGCCTGGAGGCGCAGATGCACGGCGGCGGTCACGAGCGCGGCCTGCGCTCAGGTACACTGCCCACGCACCAGATCGCCGGCATGGGCGAGGCGTTCCGCATCGCGCGCGAGGAAATGGCGGAAGAGGGCAAGCGCATCAGGGCGCTGCGCGACCGGCTCTGGAATGGTCTCAACGAAATGGAGGAGGTGTACCTGAACGGTGACCTCGATCACCGCATTCCGGGCAACCTCAACGTCAGCTTCAACTATGTCGAGGGCGAGAGCCTGATCATGGCGCTCAAGGACATGGCCGTGTCCTCGGGCTCGGCCTGCACCAGTTCCAGCCTGGAGCCGTCCTATGTACTGCGTGCACTGGGCCGCAACGACGAGCTGGCGCACAGCTCGATCCGCTTCACCATCGGCCGCTTTACCACCGTGGAAGAGATCGATTACGTCATCGGGCGCGTCAGGGAAAAGGTCACCAAGCTGCGCGAGTTGTCGCCGCTGTGGGATATGTACAAGGAAGGCATCGACCTGAATTCCGTTCAATGGGCTGCACACTAGGTTATCGGCATGGCTATTACACTGACAGCAAAGGCGGCCGACCGTATCCGCCATTTCATGGAACAGCGCGGCAAGGGCACGGCGTTGCGGTTGGGGGTGAAGACCACCGGCTGCTCGGGCATGGCCTACGTAATGGAATATGCCGACAGCATCGAGGACGACGACGTGGTGTTCGAGGACCAGGGCGTCAAGGTGATCGTCAATCCCAGGAGCCTGGTCTACCTCGACGGCACCGAACTCGATTATGCGCGCGAAGGCCTGAATGAAGGCTTCAGGTTCAACAATCCCAATGTCAAGGACGAGTGCGGTTGCGGCGAGAGCTTCAACGTCTGAGTTCGGCCTTGCGCTGATCCCGTTTCCCAGGATTTTTTCTGTCATGGCTGTGGATTCTTTCCCAACCCATTTCGAGCTGTTTGGCCTGCCGCAGTCGTTCCGTATCGACCGGCAGCAGCTGGACGCGCGGTTCCGGGAACTGCAGCGCACGGCCCACCCGGACCGCTTTGCCGCCGCCGGTGATCTCGAGCGGCGGGTGTCAGCCCAGCAGGCCACGCGCATCAACGAGGGCTACCAGGTCCTGAAGGACCCGTTGCGGCGCGGCCGCTACCTGCTTGAACTTGCCGGCATACACCATGACGACGAGCATCGCACCACACGCGATACCGGCTTCCTGATGGAGCAGATGGAGTTGCGCGAGGCCCTCGGCGAGGTGCGTGCGGCGGGGGATGCCTTTGCCGCGCTGGGCGTCATCATGGAGCGCATCGGCGCTGATATCGATGCGCTGGTCGCGGAGCTGGGCGCGCTGTTCGAGCACGGCGATGCCGCCAGCCTGCAGGCCGCCGGCGAGATCCTCATGAAGCTGCAGTTCTTTCGCCGGCTGCAGGAAGAGGCCGTCGAACTCGAGGTGACACTCGAGGATGAGATCGCGTAAGGTGCCGGCCTGGCCGGTTACCGAAACTGATAATCACTGATCACAGTTATCGAAAGCCTGATATGTCGTCATTGCGAGTAACGCAGTGATGAAGCAATCTCCAGCCGGCTGGTCGTGAGTTTTTAAGATCGCTGCGATCGCGATGACGAGATATATTCTTTAACGAGAGATTCCTTGATCGATGGCACTGCTGCAAATCTCCGAACCCGGCCAGTCGACTGCGCCGCACCAGCACCGGCTGGCGGCGGGCATCGACCTCGGCACCACCAACTCGCTGGTCGCCAGCGTGCGCAGCGGCGTGGCCGACACGCTGCCTGACGCGCAGGGCCGGCACCTGTTGCCGTCGGTGGTGCGTTATCACGCCGGACGCGAGCCGGAGGCAGGCGAGGACGCACTGGCGGCGGCGGTGGACGATCCGCTCAATACCATTGCCTCCGTCAAGCGCCTGATGGGGCGTGGCGTTGACGACGTCCGGCATGTCGGCGCGCAGTTGCCCTACACCTTCATCGAAGGATCGAGCGGCATGCCGTTGCTGCGCACGGCCGGCGGTGATGTCAGTCCGGTGGAGGTGTCGGCAGTGATCCTGCGCGCGCTGAAACAGCGCGCCGAGCAGACGCTGGGTGGCGAACTGCACGGTGTCGTGATCACCGTGCCGGCCTATTTCGACGACGCGCAGCGCCAGGCGACCAAGGATGCCGGGCGGCTGGCGGGTCTCAACGTGCTGCGCCTGCTGAACGAACCCACGGCGGCGGCGGTTGCCTACGGCCTCGACAAGGGTTCCGAGGGCCTGATCGCCATCTACGATCTGGGCGGCGGCACCTTCGATATCTCCGTCTTGCGCCTCAACAAGGGCGTGTTCGAGGTGTTGTCCACCGCCGGCGACAGCGCGCTCGGCGGGGACGACATGGACCGTGCCGTCGCCTGCTGGATCATGGCGCAGGCTGGCATCGGAGACGATGCCGGGCACAGCCAGCTGCGCCATCTGATGCAGGTCGCGCGCGCGGCCAAGGAGGCGCTGACCACACAGGACCGGGTGACCGTAGACCTTGCGCGCGACGACGGCAGCCGCTGGTCGGGCGAACTGACACGGGCGACCTTCGACGAACTGATCGGCGCACTGGTGGAGAAAACGCTGGGCCCGTGCCGGCGCGCACTGCGCGACGCCGGTGTGCGTGCCGGCGAGGTGAAGACCGTGGTCATGGTGGGCGGGTCCACGCGCGTGCCGCTGGTGCGTGCGCGGGTGGCGGGCTTCTTCAAGGCCGAACCGATGGTCGATATCGATCCGGACAAGGTGGTCGCCGTGGGCGCCGCCATCCAGGCCGACATCCTCGCCGGCAACAAGCCCGGCGACGAGATGCTGCTGCTGGACGTGATCCCGCTGTCGCTCGGGCTGGAAACCATGGGCGGGCTGACAGAGAAGATCATTCCGCGCAACACCACCATCCCGACCGCGCGTGCCCAGGAATTCACCACCTTCAGGGACGGGCAGACCGCGATGTCGCTGCACGTGGTGCAGGGCGAGCGCGAACTGGTGGACGACTGCCGCTCGCTGGCGAAGTTCGAGCTGCACGACATCCCGCCGATGGTGGCCGGTGCCGCGCGCATCCGCGTGACCTTCCAGGTCGATGCCGACGGCCTGCTGAATGTCACGGCGGAGGAACTGACCCGCGGGGTGAAGAGCAGCATCGAGATCAAGCCGTCCTACGGACTGAGCGATCGCGAGATCGAGACCATGCTCATGGATTCCATGGCGCACGCCACGGACGACCGCGACGCCCGCCGGCTGCGCGAGGAACAGGTCGAGGCCGACCGCGTGCTCGAGGCATTGCATTCGGCGCTGGCCGCCGACGGTGACGAGTTGCTGGCCGCGGACGAGCGCGCCGCCATCGACGCGGCGGCGACGACGCTTGCCGAGCGCCGCAGCGGCAGTGATTATCGTGCCATCAAGCAGGCAATCGAGGCGGTCGAGCAGGCCAGCAGCGTCTATGTCGAGCGGCGCATGAACAACAGTATCCGTGCGGCCATGGCCGGGCACCGCGTGGATGAATTCAACACCTGACCTGCAGCGCACGCCGCCGCACCGAAAGACAAATTCCCATGACCCAAATTATCTTTCTGCCCCACGAAGAGATCTGTCCCGAGGGTGCCGTCATCGAGGCCAACCCGGGCACCACCATCTGCGATGCCGCGCTGGCGCACGGTATCGAGATCGAGCATGCCTGTGAAAAGTCCTGCGCCTGCACCACCTGCCACGTCTATATACGCGAGGGCGGGGAGTCGCTCCCCGGGTCGAACGAGGACGAGGATGACCTGCTCGACAAGGCCTGGGGTCTGGACCCGGATTCGCGCCTGAGCTGCCAGGCCGTGGTCGGCGAGGCCGATCTCGTGGTGGAAATCCCGAAGTACACCATCAACATGGTGAGCGAGAATCATTAGGGGTCAGATCCCGGTTTTTGCTTATATTCCCTCTGCTGCAGAAGCATGTTGTTCAATTAGTAAAATGAATATAAGCAAAAACCGGGATCTGACCCCTCACGGAGGAACACATGGCACTGAAATGGACGGACACCCTGGACATCGCCATCGAACTCGTCGAGGCTCATCCCGACGTGGACCCGTTGACGATCAATTTCGTGGACCTGCGCAACCGGGTGCTGGCGCTGGATGATTTCGACGATGCCCCGGAGCATTGCGGCGAGCGCATTCTCGAGGCCATCCAGATGGCCTGGATCGAGGAGCGCCAGTAGTTCGCCGGCTTGCCGGGAAGTTCCGGTAGTAGTGCAAGATGCTGCCGTAACAAGCTGAATAAAAATATTTTAATTGCATGATCAGGCGCTGGCGCCGCGGCGCTGCCGGTGCACCCTGCGGCACGCACGCCGCCGCCGCGTTCCATTGGACGCTTCAACCTTGTATATTACGCGGCCTTGTTCCTGCCGGGTTTCCGCTGGAGTTTTCCCGACCGTCATTTGCCGGCCGGGTATCCCTGTTTTCAAAGTCACAACCGAGGTATCCCATGGCTGTACGAAATCGCCTGCACCGTAGTGAACTGGCAGTTCCCGGCAGCAACACCCGCATGCTGGAGAAGGCCCCGAAGGCCGGCGCCGACGTGGTGTTCCTGGATCTCGAGGACGCGGTGGCCCCGGACGACAAGGTGCAGGCGCGCAGGAATGTCATCGAGGCGCTCAACGATCTTGACTGGTCGAACTGCGCGGTGTCGGTGCGCATCAACGGCCTGGACACCCATTACTGTTACCGCGACATCGTCGAGGTCGTCGAGCAGGCCGGCGACAAGCTGGATACCATCCTGATCCCCAAGGTCAACCGGCCCGCCGATATCCTGTTCGTGTCCACCCTGCTGGAACAGATCGAGGCGGCGAAGGGCTACCAGCCGATCAACCTGCACATCCTGATCGAGACCGCCATGGGCATGGCCAACGTCGAGGCAATTGCGCAGACCTGCCCGGAGCGGCTGGAGGCGATGGTGTTCGGCGTGGCCGACTACGCGGCCTCCACCCAGGCGCGCACCACCAACATGGGCGGCGCCAATCCCGATTACTTCATGCTCACCCACCCGGACAACGAGGGTTCCCGCGAGCGTCACTGGGGTGACCAGTGGCACTTTGCCATCTCGCGCATGGTGGTGGCCTGCCGTGCCTACGGCCTGCGCCCGATCGACGGACCGTTCGGCGATATCTCCGATCCGGAAGGTTACCTCGCGGTATCGCGCAGCGTTGCCGCGCTCGGTGTCGAGGGCAAGTGGGCCATCCACCCGTCGCAGATAGAGCTTGCCAACCAGGTGTTCACCCCGGCGTCCAAGGAGGTCGATCGCGCGCGCCGCATCCTGACCGCGATGGAAGAGGCGGCTCGTCAGGGCAAGGGCGCGGTGGCGCTGGACGGCCGCCTGATCGACGCGGCATCCATACGCCAGGCGCAGGTGCTGGTCAGCAAGGCCGACCAGATCGAGCAGTCGCTTGCGGCACGCCAGTAACCAGCTACAACGGAGAAGCCACGTGAATATCCATGAATACCAGACCAAGGAACTGCTGCGCGGCTACGGCGTTCCAGTCCCCGCCGGGCGTGTTGCGCACAACGTCGACAATGCCGCGACCATCGCCGAGGACCTCGGTGGCGAGCGCTGGGTGGTGAAGGCGCAGATCCATGCCGGCGGGCGCGGCAAAGGCGGCGGCGTGAAGGTCGCAAATTCGCTCGACGAGGTGCGCCGCTACACCAACGAGATGATCGGCACCCACCTGGTCACGCCGCAGACCGGTCCGGCCGGGCGCCTGGTGCAGCGCGTGCTGGTGGAGCAGGCCAGCGGCATCGAGAAGGAATTCTACCTGGGCATGGTGATCGACCGCGCCAGCCAGCGCATTACGGTCATCGCCTCGGCCTCCGGCGGCATGAACATCGAGGAAGTCGCGAAGACCACGCCCGAGCGCGTGATCCGCGAGACGGTCGACCCGGCGGTCGGACTGATGAGCTTCCAGTGCCGCAAGATCGCCGCGAAGATCGGTCTGCGCGGCAAGCAGATCAGTGCCGCCACCAAGCTGATGCTGGCGCTGTACCGCTGCTTCCGCGACAAGGACGCACTGCTGGTGGAGATCAATCCGCTGGCCCAGGTCAACGGGGGCGAGCTGATCGCGCTCGACGCCAAGATGACGTTCGACGGAAATGCGCTGTACCGCCACTCGGACATCACCGAGCTGCGCGACTTCGACGAGGAAGACCCCAAGGAGGTCGAGGCCACCGGCCACGGCCTGAACTACATCGCGCTGGACGGCAATGTCGGCTGCATCGTCAACGGCGCGGGTCTGGCCATGGCCACCATGGACGCGATCAGCTTCCACAAGGGCAAGCCGGCCAACTTCCTCGACGTCGGCGGCGGCGCCTCGCCGGAGAAGGTCGGCAACGCCTTCCGCATCGTGCTCGCCGACCCGAACGTGAAAATCATCCTGGTCAACATCTTCGCCGGCATCAACCGCTGCGACTGGATCGCCGAGGGCCTGGTGCAGGCCATGCGCGATCTGAGTATCGACGTGCCGATCGTGGTGCGGCTGGCCGGCACCAACGTCGAACTGGGCGCGCCGATCCTGGAGCAGTCCGGTTTCCCGTTCATCATGGCGGACAACCTGGACGACGCGGCCACCCGGGTCATGGCAACACTGGGAGCGTCCTCATGAGCGTGTTCGTACACAGGCATTCCCGCGTCGTAATCCAGGGCTTCACCGGGCAGCATGCCACCTTCCATGCCGAAGAGGCCATGAAGAACGGTACCACCATCGTCGGCGGGGTGACGCCGGGCAAGGGCGGCCAGGAACACCTCGGCCTGCCGGTTTTCGATACCGTGCACCAGGCGGTGGAACACACCGGTGCCGATGTCGCCGGGATCTTCGTGCCGCCGCCGTTTGCCGCCGACGCCATCATGGAGGCGCTCGAGGCCGGTATCGCCGTGGCGGTCGTGATCGCGGACGGTATCCCGGTGCACGACATGGTGCAGGTCAAGCGCTACGCCAAGGACCGCAACGCGGTCATCATTGGGCCGAACACACCCGGCATCATTACCCCCGCGGCCTGCAAGGTTGGCATCATGCCCTCGCATATCTACACGCCGGGCCGCATCGGCGTGGTGTCGCGTTCCGGCACGCTCAACTACGAGGCCGTGCAGCAGATGTCGGAACTCGGCATGGGCCAGTCGACCTCGGTCGGCATCGGCGGCGACCCGGTCAACGGCACCGACTTCGTCACCGTGCTGCGCGCCTTCGAGGAAGACCCGGACACCGATGCCGTCATCATGATCGGCGAGATCGGCGGCCAGCAGGAAGTCGAGGCGGCCCGCTGGGCGCGCGACCACATGAAAAAGCCGGTGGTCGGCTTCATCGCCGGCGTCTCGGCCCCGCCGGGGCGGCGCATGGGGCATGCAGGCGCGATCATTTCCGGCCAGGCCGATACCGCCAATGCCAAGATGGACATCATGGAAGAACTGGGCGTGCACGTCGTGCGCAACCCGGCGCTGATCGGCGCCACCGCCCACCGGGTGTTTTCCTGGCACTGACCCCTATCCGTCATTGCTTGCGCGCCGTCTTGCGCTTAAACTACCCGATTGAAATTATTCACTAAGCTCCCGTTTTCTGGCGGGTTTCTTGTTTCCAGGCGTTATTTACGGAGTATGGCATGGCAATTGAACGGACCTTTTCCATTATCAAACCCGATGCGGTCGCCAAGAACGTGATTGGCGAGATCGTCAGCCGTTTCGAGAACAACGGGCTGCGCGTCATCGCGATGAAAATGCTGCACCTCACTAAGGAGCAGGCCCAGGGCTTCTATGCCGTGCACAAGGCGCGTCCGTTCTACAATGACCTTGTCGAGTTCATGACCTCGGGTCCCGTGGTGGTGCAGGTGCTGGAAGGCGAGAGTGCCATCAGCAAGAACCGCGAGCTGATGGGAGCCACCAACCCGGCCGAGGCCGCCCAGGGCACCATCCGCGCCGATTTCGCCAAGACCGTGGACGAGAACGCCGTGCACGGCTCTGACGGCCCCGACACCGCGAAGCAGGAAATCGAGTTCTTCTTTAGCGAAGGACTGTGTCCGCGAACCCGCTAGAACCGACAGGGTCGAACCTGCATGACCGCCACCTCCAGAACCAATCTGCTGGACCTTGACCGTCCGGGCCTGGAACACCTTTTCACCGGGCACGGCGAAAAGGCGTTCCGTGCCACGCAGGTCATGAAATGGCTGTACGGCCAGGGGGTCGCGGACTTCGCCGCGATGACCAACATCAGCAAGGTGCTGCGGATGAACCTGGCCGAATGGGCCACGGTGGGCCTGCCGGAAACCGCGGCGGACAACCTGTCTGCCGACGGTTCGCGCAAGTGGCTGTTCAGGCTCGCCGACGGCAATTGCATCGAGACCGTGTTCATCCCGGAGGTGGAGCGCGGCACGCTGTGCGTGTCTTCACAGGTCGGCTGCATGCTGAACTGCAGCTTCTGTTCGACCGCGCAGCAGGGTTTCAACCGCAACCTGTCCACCGGCGAGATCGTCGCGCAGGTGTGGATGGCGGCGCACCTGCTTGGCCAGCGGCCGGATACCGAGCGCGTGATTTCCAATGTCGTCATGATGGGAATGGGTGAACCGCTGCTGAACTATGACAACGTGGTGCGTGCGATGCGTATCATGCTGGATGATTTCGGCTACGGCCTGTCGAAACGGCGCATCACACTGAGCACGGCGGGCATGGTACCGGCGATCCGGCAGTTGCGCGATGACTGCGATGTCAGCCTGGCGGTGTCGCTGCATGCGCCCGATGACGCGCTGCGTGACGAGCTGGTGCCGCTGAACAGGAAGTATCCGATCCGGGAGCTGCTGGAGGCCTGCCGGGAGTATGTCGGCGAGGGGCGCCGGCGCGTCACCTTCGAATATGTCCTGCTGGCCGGGGTCAACGACACCGACCGGCATGCGCACGAACTGGTGCGCTGTCTCGAGGGTGTGCCGGCCAAGGTGAACCTGATTCCGTTCAATCCCTTCCCGCAGACACGCTACCGGCGCAGCTCGAACAACCGTACCCATAAATTTTTCGAGATCCTCAACCAGGCCGGCATCGTGACCATCACCCGCAAGACCCGCGGCGATGACATCGATGCGGCCTGCGGCCAGCTGGCCGGGCAGTTCCAGGACCGGACACGACGCCGCGTACGTCACCAATCCGCCAACCAGGTGCCATGAACATGATGACAAGGATACTCACGGTCTTTGTATTGCTGCCCGCGCTGCTGGCAGGCTGCGCAACCAGCAATATCAGCAAGGAAAAGCAAAAGGAGAAGACCTTGGCGGCGGCGCGGGCCAACACCCAGCTGGGCGTGGAATACCTGCGCAAGGGCGAATACGAGACTTCGCTGAAAAAACTGAACAAGGCGCTCGATATCGATCCGGACTATGCCGACGCACACGACACGCTCGCCGTGCTCTACGAGAAGGTCGGCAAGCTCGATCTTGCCGAGCAGCACTACAAGCGCGGTATCAAGCTCGACCCGGATAACTCCGGTGCCCATAACAATTATGGCCGCTTCCTCTGCAACATGAAGCATTACAAGGAAGCCGAGAAGGAGTTTCTGATCGCGGCGAACAATCCGTTTTACCAGAACCCGGAGCTGCCGCTGCTGAACGCGGGCCTGTGCATGGAGGCGCTGCCGGATGCAGCGAAGGCCGAAATGTACTACCGCGAGGCGCTGGAGAAGGCACCCGCCTTCGGCCCCGCGCTGCTGCAGATGGCCAGGGTGAGCTTCGAACAGGAGCAATACCTCAACGCACGCGGCTACCTGCAGCGCTACGAGCAGGTCAGCAGGCAAACGCCCGAGAGCCTGTGGCTGGGTGTGCGCACCGAGTACGCCCTTCATGACCGCATGGCCTGGGGCAAGTATGCGCTGCAGCTGAAAACCAATTTTCCGAACAGCACGCAGACCACCTTATTGATGGAGTGGGAGAATGGGCGCAGGTCAGGAAACTGATGCAACGGCACCTGCATCCCCTGACCGGGATATGCCCATAGGCAGGCAGCTTGCGGCCGCCAGGGCCGGCCGCAAGCTGGATATCGAGACGGTCGCGCGCGAGCTCAAGCTGGATGTCGCAATTGTCAGGGCGCTGGAAAATGACGATCGAGAGGTCTTGCCCGCACCGATTTTCGTGCAGGGCTATTTGCGCAGCTATGCCCGGCTGCTCGATCTGCCCGTGCAGGACCTGTTGCAGCGCTACGCCAAATCGACCGGCGCGCCGCCGCCGCTGACGGTCACCCGCGTCGAGCACAGGACGCCGTTCATGCAGTTGCCTTCGACGCGGCTGATCCGGAACATCGTGCTGCTGCTGCTGATGGCCATCCTGATCTGGCTGGCATACCCGATTGCAGAACAGCTGCTGACATCACGGGGACAGGACGTGGAGGAGCAGGAGCCGGGCCACCTTGAACTGCCCCCGGCTGACAGGTAGCTGTACGCAGCGCCAAAGGACAGGACAAGTACCGGACCAGGCCGGCTGTGCATGGCACGCCGACAAGCAGGAATCTGCACAAGCGCATGAGCAAGACTATCCAGGCCGTCAGAGGCATGAACGACACCCTGCCGGAGGACACTGCCGCCTGGCAGTACCTCGAGGCGGTGCTGCGCGATGTCGTGCATGCGTATGGCTATCGCGAGATACGCCTGCCGGTGGTCGAGAAGACCGAGCTGTTCAAGCGCTCGATCGGCGAGATCACAGACATCGTCGAGAAGGAAATGTATACCTTCGAGGACCGCAACGGCGACAGCCTGACGCTGCGTCCGGAAGGCACCGCCGGCTGCGTGCGTGCCTGCATGGAGCACGGCCTGCTGCACAACCAGGTACAGCGGCTCTGGTATGCCGGCCCGATGTTCCGGCATGAACGGCCGCAAAAGGGCCGCTATCGCCAGTTTCACCAGCTGGGCGTCGAGGCCTTCGGCATGGCAGGGCCCGACATCGATGCCGAGATGATCTTCATGAGCGCGCGCATCTGGCAGCGTCTCGGGCTCGGGCATGCGGTGTTGCAGCTCAATTCACTGGGTACGCTGGACGCGCGCGCCACTTACCGTGCCGCGCTGGTCGGGTATCTGCGGTCGCGCGCGGACGAACTCGACGAGGACAGCATGCGGCGCCTGGCCGGCAATCCGCTGCGTGTCCTGGACAGCAAGAACCCGGCGATGCAGGACGTGATCGGGGGCGCACCCAGCCTGGCGGATTATCTCGATGATGAATCGCGGCAACACTTCGACGATTTATGCAGCCTGCTGGATGCGGGGGGTATACGCTACGAGCTCAACCCGCGGCTGGTGCGCGGCCTGGATTACTATTCGAAGACCGTGTTCGAATGGGTGACCGACCAGCTCGGCGCGCAGGGCACGATCTGTGCCGGTGGACGTTTTGACGGCCTGGTCGAATACCTCGGCGGCCGGCCCACACCGGCGTTCGGTTTCGCAATTGGCCTGGAACGTCTGCAGGCGCTGCTGCTGGCGGGAGACACGCCGCTGCCGGACTCCGGCCCGCACTTCTACCTGGTGCTGGACGGTGAGCGCGGCATCCGGCACGGCCTGGTATTCGCCGAAGCGCTGCGTACGGCGGAACCGCGCCTGCGCGTGCAGACAAATTGCGGCGGCGGCAGCTTCAAGAGCCAGTTCAAGCGCGCGGACCGCAGCGGGGCGGCCTACGCGCTGGTGATCGGCGACGAGGAGGCCGCGCAGCAGACCGTGGTCATCAAGCCGCTGCGGGACGCGACCGAGCAGTTCGCGGTACCGCAACAGCAGCTGATGGAACGGTTGCGGGGAATGTTGAAAATCTAGCGGCTGCCCGACCGTGTCGGGCAGCAGATGTAACTACGGAGACAGGAGTACCTGATGGAAACGCATGTAACCGACGAGCAGCAGCTCGAGACGATCAAGAAGTGGTGGCAGGCGAACGGCAGTTCTATCGTCACCGGTGTGATACTCGGTCTGGCCGTGCTGTTCGGCGCCAAGGCCTGGTTTGCCTGGCGGGAGAACATTGCCCAGCAGGCGTCCGACATCTACACCGCGATGATGTCCTCGCTGCAGCAGGGCGACAGCACGGTAACGGCGGAACGCGCCGGCATGCTGATATCCGATTACAGCGGTACGCCGTACGCCGCACTGGCGGGGCTTGCGATTGCCCGGCTGAGAATCGAGGAGGGTGCGCTGGAGGCGGCGCAGACGCAGTTGCAATGGGTGGTCGATAACGCGGACACCGAGTATGTTCGCACCGTAGCGCGCCTGCGGCTGGCCCGTGTCAAGCTGGCGCTGAAGGATGCCGACGGTGCCGAGGCCGTGCTGAACGGGGCAGGTGCTGCGGCCGACACGGACGTGATGTTCGTGGAACTCAGGGGCGATATTTACAGTGCACGCGGGGACCAGGCGCAGGCCGTCGCTGCCTACCGGCAGGCACTCTCGGTCATGGTGCCGGGTTACCCTGGCAGCCACCTGCTGCAGCTCAAGTATGACAATGCGCGCGCGCTGGCCGGGGCCGTACCGGAGGCCGGGCAGTGAAACGCAGCCTGATGGTGGTCCTGCTCGGCGGCCTGCTGTCCGGCTGTTCGACGATGTCGTCCTGGTACGATGGCCTGGTGGGCGGGGAGGACAACGCTGAACCGCCGACACCGCTGACCGAGGTCGAACAGTCGGTCCACCTGAACAAGCGCTGGAGTGTGGATGTCGGCGTCGGATACGACAGGCAGTTCGTCAATCTGCAGCCGGCCATCGCCGGCGACCGTCTGTTCGCCGCAGATCGCAAGGGCCGGGTGGTGGCACTGGAAGCGGCCAGCGGCAAGCAGCTGTGGTCCACCGCGACCGATGCCGCGATTGCGGCCGGTCCGGGCGCCGGCGAGGGCATGGTGGTCGTGGGCAGCAGCGATGCGGAAGTGATTGCGCTGGACGCCGAAACCGGCGCCGTGCGCTGGAAGGCGGAAGTCAGCAGCGAGGTGCTGTCGGTGCCCAGGACCGACCTCGACAAGGTGATCGTGCAGACTGCCGATGGCAGCATTGCCGCACTGGACGGCGCGGATGGCAGGCAACTGTGGATCAACGACAGGACGGTGCCGGTGCTCACGCTGCGCGGTACCAGCACGCCGGCGGTGCAGCTGGGGCTGGTGGTCGCAGGCTTCTCCAACGGCAAGCTGGCTGCGTTCAGCGCCGAGAAGGGGTTCGTGGTATGGGAGAAGAGCATCGCCATCCCGCAGGGGCGCTCGGAAATCGAGCGCATCGTCGACATCGATGGCAATCCCGTCATCGCCGGCGGTGCCGTGTTTGTCACCACCTTCCAGGGCCGTATCGCCATGCTGGATCTGCAGACAGGCAATGTCAGCTGGGAACGCGATATGTCGTCCAGCGCGGGCCTGGGGGTGGACTACTCACAGGTCTACGTCACCGACGACAAGAGCAATGTATGGGCGTTGTCGCGCAGCACGGGCGCTTCGGCGTGGAAGCTCGACAGCCTGGCCTGGCGCGGTCTGACTGCACCGACGCCGTTCGGCGATTACGTAGTTGTCGCCGATGCACTGGGCTACGTGCACCTGCTGTCGCGATATGACGGACACATCGCCGCACGTATCGAAGTGGACAGCGAGGGTATCCGGGCCAGGCCGCTGGTGGCCAAGGATGTGCTGTACGTGTTCGGAAATTCCGGCAAGCTGGCTGCCTATACCCTGGAAGAAAAATAACCGGACGGCACGGGCCGCCCGGGCCACAGCCGGTTACTTCACGAGACCTGACGATTCTTCATCCCGCGCCATGCTACCGGTTATCGCACTCGTTGGTCGTCCGAACGTCGGCAAGTCGACCCTGTTCAACCGCATCACCCGCACCCGGGATGCGCTGGTCGCGGATTTCCCCGGCCTGACCCGCGACCGCCAGTACGGCGACGGCAAGCTCGGCGATCGACCGTACATTGCCATCGATACCGGCGGCCTGACCGGCGACAGCGATGACCTCGAAGGGCGGATGGCGCGCCAGGCCTGGCAGGCCGTGACCGAGGCGGACCTGGTGCTGTTCATGGTTGACGCGCGGGACGGCCTGACTGCGCTGGACGAGACGGTTGCCAGTGCGCTGCGCCGCACCGGCAAGGCGTCCATCCTGGTCGCAAACAAGACCGATGGCATCGACGCGCCGGCCGCGCTGGCAGAATTTCACGCCCTCGGTCTGGGCGACCCGGTGCCGATAGCCGCCAGCCACGGGCGTGGCGTTGCCGCGCTGATGGAACTGGCCATGACACGGCTGCCGCCAGCCGCCGTGGCTGCCGAAGACGCGGTGAGCGACGACGACAGCATCCGCGTCGCCGTGGTCGGCCGGCCCAATGTCGGCAAGTCCACCCTGATCAACCGCATGCTGGGCGAGGAACGCGTGCTGGTTTTCGACATGCCGGGTACCACGCGTGACAGCATCTTCATCCCCCTGCGGCGCGACGAGGTCGACTACACACTGATCGACACGGCCGGGGTACGTCGCCGTGCGCGCGTGCACGAGACCGTCGAGAAGTTCAGCGTCATAAAGACACTGCAGGCCGTCGATGCCGCGCACGTGGTCATCCTGGTGCTGGACGCGCAGCAGCAGATCGGCGAACAGGATGCCAGCCTGGCCGGTTACATCACCGAAAAGGGCCGGGCGCTGATCGTAGCGGTCAACAAGTGGGATGGCCTGGACGGCCACGCACGTGACCGCATCCGCGACCAGCTTGGCCGCCGCCTGCCATTCCTCGATTTCGCCACCACCACATTCATATCCGCGAAACACGGGACCGGGGTGGGCGAGCTGTTTCCGCAGATCCGGCAGGCGTATGCCTCGGCGATGCGCGAGCTGGCAACACCGGAACTGACCCGGATACTGGAGCGTGCCGTGCTGGAGCACCAGCCGCCGCTGGTGCGCGGCCGGCGAATCAAGTTGCGTTATGCGCATCAGGGTGGCCGCAATCCGCCGGTCATCGTGATCCACGGCAACCAGACCGAGGCGGTGCCCGCTGCCTACAGGCGCTACCTGGTGAATACCTTTCGCGCGGCCATGCAACTGTCCGGAACGCCGATCAGGGTGGAGTTCAGGACCGGCGCGAATCCCTATGAGGGACGCAGAAACCGGCTGACCCCGCGGCAGGTCAAGCGCAAGGTACGCCTGAAGAAACACGTCGGGAAGAGACGCCGATAGCCGGGGACCTGCAGGCGATGGCACTACCGGCAGGGTATGCCGGCCCCGTTGAATAGTTTGCGAAGCAGGGTAGTGCCCGCATAAAGCGAGGAATGACAGGTTGGTCGGGAGTGAATCACGGCGATTGCTGAGCGCCAGCTTACACGGGGAATCGAAACTACCTGCACAGAAATAACCACGCGGTATTCCTGAATGCCTGCAACTGGCAATAACGTTGCCGTTCCCGGTTAGAGAAAACCCCGCCGAGACGGGGTTCCTGCACCGGTTACATTGCCATGCAGGGCCGGCGAATAGCCGGCCCTGCATGGACTTGCTCTACCGCTAGTTCCTTGTTTTGGTGATCGGGACCACGGTGGGTGACTGATAATTCGTTACCGTGTTCAAGTGAGAGCGATTATCCAATCCTATGCGGGTCGGAATGATCTCGCCACCATGCTCGAATGCGAAATTCCTCACCGCCACGATCTGCAGGAACCAGGTCTGGCATATTTCATTGACCGCGGTTGGGGCCGCCTCCAGCTGGCCGGCATCTTGTTTGTTACATGGATCCAGGACATCGCTGGCCCTTGGATCGGTACTGGTTCTCGTAATCCAGTGTATGTGGGTGTAACTACCCGGCTGGGGGATCACCATGCCCGGTACCGGTGCACTAACCTCTTCGGCACGGTTCACCATCCAGATCGGATGGTCGTCGCCATTGACACCGGCATGCGAGACAAACTTCGCCGCGCCCGGCTTGCCGCGCATGCGCCACCCTACCTTGCAAATGATATTCGGCGATATACCGCATCTTTCGTCATGCTTGACCGTCCCGTCTGCATTCAGTTCCAGTCCACGGGGGTGACGTGCTATCGGCAGACCGGATCCCTGGTCAATACCGAGTGATACACCCTGGTCGTCAGTAAAGATGATATAAAAAGCACCCATCAGGCTCTTTGGATCTCCTCTGGCTGTGGTATTCAGATTGAGTTGTATGTGGGTATCAATGTGATTGCCAAACAGGAAGTCAAAAGGGGCGGCATGGAATGTATCGCCGGGGTAGACATCACCCGGCCAACCCCATGCCTGGACCGAGCTACCTGCCAGGGTCAATGCCATTGATATCAGGCCAAAAACGAGTTTTTTCACAAGTTCTTTCATAATCAGTACCTCCAGCTTGTTATCGTTATAGCCAGGGTCAACTCACCAGTTGCCGCCATGGACGGTAACCCCATGTTACAGGTACAGGAGTGCCCCGAGCTGCTGCTCGACAACTACAAGCATAGACCATCGTCTGTTGAGTGCATGCAGGGCGGAACCAACAACCCTGCCTGTTCCATGGTTTTACCTGCCGGTAACGCAGCGTGCCCGTCAGTTAATCAACATTGATTCCAGCAGCGAGTGGAACCTCGCAACGGTCGCCAACACTCACCGGCAGGTAGCGGTGCACTAACCATGGAGACAGGAAAGCCTGCCGGCAGCATCGGGGTCTGTAGTTCCCGTTAAGGAGACTCTGAACAAGTCATGCCGCACGTCACTGCGAGCGCAGCGAGGCAATCCCGTAGCTACGGAATCAGTCAGTTGGAGATTGCTTCTCCACTGCGTTCCCCGTAACCGCTCCTGCGTCGCCTGAGGCGCCTGCTTTTGGTGCTCTATCTCCTGCATGGGCCCAGGCCAGCCTCTCGACCGGTTCCCGGTCTCACCTTCTCCAGGCAGTCGTCGGTAACTGCTCCTGCGTTACTCTACCTCCTGCATCCATGCAGTCGTCGCAATGACGACTTGATAAGAGAGATATATAAAACGTTGCCGAAACGCAGGACTCAAGGTACGTCAGCGATGGCGTGCGTTCTGCCGCACGGCTCCGTGCCGCTGGCGTTCCTTCCTGAGTTGCTTGACGGCGCGGTTTTCCTGCATGGTCGCGTGTGCCGCTGAACCCATGTGATGTTCGCCGCGCGCGCTGGCCAGCCGTGCCTGCTTCTCGCGCTCCGCGAAGCGCGCCCGCTGCCGCGGACTGAGCGTGCCGGTGCAGTGCGGGCAGCTCACACCCGGCCGGTAATCCGCACTGGCCATGTCGCTGGCCGAGAGCGGCATGCGGCAGGCATGGCACTGTTCGTAGCTGCCTTTCTCCAGCCGGTGGTTGACCGTGACGCGCTCGTCGAACACGAAGCATTCGCCCTGCCACAGCGACTCCTGTTCCGGTATCTCCTCCAGGTATTTCAGGATGCCGCCCTGCAGGTGATAGACCTCGTCGAAGCCCTGCTGTCTCAGCCAGGCAGTGGATTTTTCGCAGCGGATGCCGCCGGTGCAGAACATCGCCACCTTGCGGTGCCGCGCCGGGTCGAGCCGGCGGCGGACGAACCCGGGGAATTCGCGGAACGTGGCGGTGCCCGGGTTGACGGCGTTCCTGAAGCTGCCGACGCGTACCTCGTAATCGTTGCGTGTGTCCACCAGCAGCACGTCCGGGTCGCTGATCAGCGCATTCCATTCGGACGGGGTGACGTAGGTGCCCACCACTTGATTCGGATCGATGTCCGCAACACCCATGGTGACGATTTCCTTTTTCAGTTTTACCCGGCTGCGCTTGAACGGCGGCCGGTCGGTCACGGATTCCTTGCACTCGATGTCGGCCAGGCGGCTGTCGCTCCGCAGCCAGTCGAGCAGGGCGTCGATTGCCGCGCGCGTGCCGGCGACCGTACCGTTGATGCCTTCCCGTGCCAGCAGCAGCGTGCCGCAAACGTGTTGCTGTTCCATCACCGCCAGCAGGGGCGCGCGCAGTGCCCGGTGATCGTCCAGGCGGACGAAGCGGTACAGGGCGCAGACGATGATCGGTTCGGCAGTGCTGTTCATGGGGGGTAACAGTCCGTGAAAACGGGACGCCATTATAATGCGGGGCGGGCGTGGTCACCATCGGGACAGCGGTCCGACGCACGATAACCGCCCGGTGCGGTCAGACAGTATATAATGACCTGTACACACCTCCGGGATAATTCAGTGCGGCTGCCCAGACACTACAGACAGATCCTGTGCGATTGTGCCGTCGTCCTGCTGCCGGGATAATTCAGTGCGGCTGCCCAGACACTACAGACAGATCCTGTGCGATGGTGCCGTCCTCCTGCTGCTTGCGTTCAGCGCGGCCGCGGCCGGCGATGAGCTCGACAAGACCATCTTCCTGGTCATGGAAGACGCCACTGTGACGGCGGTGAATGCCGAAACCGGCCAGTTCTTCGACCTCGGTATCAGTGCCAAGGAGGTGATCGAGCAGCACATCGTGGCCAAGGGAGTGGCCATCGTCGTGACCAACCAGCGTTTCGCCGGTGTGGGGCTCTGGCCATCGGGGTGGGCAAGCAACCGCAGGGTGGCCGGGGAACATGTGCTCAGCGCCGAGGCGGAAGATGCCTCGGCCGTGATTGTCACATCGAACCGGGTGCTATCGTTCAACGGCAGGACCGGGGCGTGGGCGGAGAAGCGGCGCTGACCTGCTGACAGCGCGGGGGTCTAGCCAGCGTGGTTAAGTCGTGCGGAGCCTGTCGAAGCCGCAACAGCCACTCACCCGTGCATCACCCCGGCTGTTGTCTCGTCCGACGAAAGCCGAAGCGAAAGGATACTGTCCTAGTCAAGGTATTCGAATACCATGACTATCTTCTCCACGCCCCTGACCTGGCGCGCCTGGTCGCTCACGGCGTCCGCCTCGTTGTGATAGACCAGTCCCATCAGGTAGACGATGCCATCCTCGGTGACGACCTTGATGCGGGACGGGTCGAAATCCTTTATGCCCTTGATGTTGAATAACGCGATCTTGACCTTGGAGGTGATCAGGGAGTCGCTGGAGCGGGTCATGAGCGAGTTCGGCGCGGCGATGGTCATTTCGTTGTGGACGAGGCGCACCTTTTCCGTAGCGGCCACGATGTCCTGTGCCTGCTGCCTGAGCGCCTCGGTCGGTGCCTGACCCACCATCAGGGCCACGCCATTGTAGCTGATGATGTTGATGTGAATCTGGCTGTCCAGTTCCCTGTTTTCAAGAATGGCGAGACGGGCCTTCAGTTCGATGCCCTCATCGTCGACGAAGGTGCCCATGGTGCGGCGACTGTGCAGCGCGGCGCCCCCGGCCGCGGCACCGCCCACCACCACGGGTGCGCAGCCGTAGAAGGAAGTGACCGCAAGGGTGATAACTAGCAGGGTGCTGACGGGTTTCATGTCGGTGAATCTCCTTTCGATGCTGCGGTTACTGGTTGTGACGGGCTATGCGACCGCACATCCGCGCCGTGGTTCCTGCGGGCAGGGTCTTATGTGCTGAAGGCATTCCTGATCCAGTCAAGACGGTCGCTGCCGTTGATCGTGACGACGTCGAAGCGGCAGGGCAGACTGGCGCTGTGCGGATGCGTCTGCAGGTAATGCTGCGCGCAGGCGATGAGTCTTGACTGTTTGCGCCGGTCCACGCTTTCGGCCGCCGAGCCAAAGCGCGCCTGACGGCGGTATCGTACCTCAACAAAGACCACGCTGTCCCGGTCCTGCATGATCAGGTCGATCTCGCCATGCCGGCTGTGGTAGTTGCATTGCAGCAGCTTCAGGCCCTGCGCCAGCAGGTGTTGACGGGCCAGCAGCTCCGCGTCACGGCCGCGGGCGCCGGTCTCACTGCCCAACGGATGCCGGCGCTGTGGTCGCGCCGGAGGCGGTGGTCTGCTCGAGCAGCACGGGCAGCCCGTCCTGGAACCGGGCGCAGCGCAGCGTGCGATTGATCTGGCCGCGCTCGCCCAGCGACAGGTTGCCGGTGACACCGTGGAAGGCGCCGGGCATGTTCTTGCCGAGTTCGCCAAGGAAGGGAATGATGCGGTAGGCATCGATGCCCAGTGCAAACAGGCGGGCATAGCGGCTGCTGTCGTCCGGCCAGAATTCCGCTACCGAGCCCTGCAGGTGCGACCAGTTCTCGCGGTTCTCGAGGGTCCATGGCATGTCGCAGAAGATGATGCCGTTCATATCGCTGTCCCTGGCCTGGTCCGGGACGCCGGTGTAGACCCGCGAGGTGGCGTATACGGGCAGCGAGGAGGCGCGGTAAAAGCTGAGTTGCGGCCGGATCAGGCGCGCCTGTCTGGGTGACGCGATCAGGAAGACGAAGTCGACATCCTGACGGCGCCGCGGTTCGAATTCCAGGCGCGTGCCCAGCAGCCGGGTCAACTGCTGCTGGCGGGCCTTGCTGGAATCGAGCTTCAGCACGGCGCTGAGCACCTTGCCATGGTCGGCCTCGTTGTCATCGTAGCGCCCGGTTTCCAGGATGCGGCCGCCGAGTGCCGTCCATTCTTCGGCAAACGCCTTGTAGACACGCTCACCCCAGTCATTGTCCGGCAGCAGCGCGATGCAGCGCTGCATGCCGTTGCGCCATGCCAGTCGGGCCGCTTCGCGGGCCTCGTCCTCAGGCGCCAGACCGAACTGGTACAGGTCGGGATTCATGAGGGCCGGATCTTCACTCTGGTTCAGGCCCAGCACCGGTACGTTCAAGGGCTGCAGCCTGGCCAGCGCCTCCACCGATTCCTTGCGCAGCGGACCGATCACGAAGCGCGCCCCGCTCGCGACCGCTTCCTGGTAGGCCGTGACGGCGCTGGCCGGCGTGTCGCCGCTGTCGTAGATACGCAGCACCGGTCGCTTGCCGCCCTCGGGTGCATCGTAGTAGGCGGCGAGTATGCCGTCGCGCACGGCGCCGGCGACCCCTGCAAGCGGGCCCTGCAGCGGCAGCAGGACGGCCACCTGTTCCGGCGGTTGTCCGGCTGCGCGCATGGTAGACAGCAGCTGGGCAATGAACTGCCGGCTCGCCGGGTGATCGGGATAGCGCTGCTGCCAGTGCGGTATCACGTCGGCGAGTGCATCCGGCTGCTGCAGGTAAAGGCGGGTGAGTTCGACCAGTTCCATCCAGCCGCTCAGCGGGTCGGGCGGTGGCGCCTTGCGCAGTTGCTGCAATTCGTTGTCGGTCAGGTTGTTGAGGGCGTCCCAGAGCGCGCGCTCGTTCGCGAGCTGCTGTTCGGGATCGGTCAGCAGGGGGTCGAGCAGGATGCGTTCCTGCGCACTGGGATAGTATTGCGAACTTTGCAGCAGGGCTTCGGCGCGCAGCCGATGGTACTCGACGCGCATTGCTGCGGAGGTCGGCGCGGTCTGCAGCAGGGCCAGCGCCTGTTCGGGATGCTGCTGGGCCAGTTCCAGCGCCGCGCGCCGGATATTGTATTCCTCCTGCACCTGGCCCGCGAGCGCCACGCCCTGCAGTTCGTCCAGCAATGCGGCAGCCTGGGCAAGTTCGTTGCCGCGAATCAGGCTGTCCGCGGCACGCAATTGCAGGTGGTATTTTTCCGGGATGGCCGCGCTTGCCGCGGCTTGCAGGTAGACCTGCGCGGCGCCCTGGAAGTTGCCGGCGTCCTCGAGCGCCTGCGCCCGGGTCTGCAGGCGGTCCGCGCCGGGTTTGATGAGCGGGCCGGGCATGCCGCCACACCCGGCCAGCAGCACGGCAAGCAGGGTGACGCACAGGTGGTATCTCCAGGCAGAAGCGAAAACAGTCATGTTAAATCAGGTCCCGAGTTGCGGCTGACTCTACTGAAAAGCGGCTGTGGCGTCCACTTTTTGCGGTGCCGGCCATCCGGATACGGCGATCTCTGCTAGGATGCAGCTGTCATGTCCCGAGACTCTGCAGATCAAGGTGTGCTGTACATCGTCGCAACGCCGATCGGGAATCTGCAGGACATGACATTGCGCGCCATCGATATACTTAAATCTGTTGCACTGGTGGCGGCCGAGGATACCCGGCACACCCGGAAGCTGTGCGCGCACTACGGTATCGCCACGCCGATGCTGGCCCTGCACGAGCACAACGAGCGTGACATCACCGTACGCCTGCTGGCACGCATCGCGGCAGGGGAGAACGTTGCGCTGGTGTCCGATGCCGGCACCCCGCTGATCAGCGACCCCGGTTTCGTGCTGGTACGCGCGGCCCGCCAGGCCGGTGTGCGCGTGGTACCGGTGCCGGGGCCGTCGGCGCTGGTGACGGCGCTGTCCGTGTCCGGACTGCCCACGGAACGTTTCCTGTTCGAGGGCTTCCTGCCGCCGCGCCGGGCGGCGCGCCGGCAACGCCTGCAGGCATTGCGTGGACAGGGCGTCACGCTGGTGTTTTACGAATCCAGTCACCGCATCGTCGACAGCCTCGCCGACATGGCGGACTGCCTGGGCGCGGCGCGCCGCGCGGTGATTGCCCGTGAATTGACCAAGACCTACGAAACTGTTCACGAGGGAAGCCTGGCCGGATTGCATGACTGGCTGCGGGCGGATGCCGATCAGCAGAAAGGCGAGTTCGTGGTGCTGGTGCAGGGTGCGGAGAACGACCCGGAACAGCTCGATGACGCCGCGCACCACACACTCGAGGTCCTGCTCGAGCAGCTGCCGCTCAGGCAG
>Ga0210060_1000200_pt1 | contig 30741 bp, 28 predicted proteins | sample Joice_CattailNLB_FD_184871 | JGI IMG/M metagenome (GOLD analysis project Ga0210060, IMG submission 184871) | Wetland microbial communities from San Francisco Bay, California, USA, that impact long-term carbon sequestration - Joice_CattailNLB_D2... | ecosystem: Environmental > Aquatic > Marine >...
CGCGCAGGTCGGCAGGCGTCTGGCGAAGTTCAAGGTGCCGCAGCGCATCTTCCCGATCGACGCGTTTCCCGTCACGCCGGGCGCCAATGCGACCAAGATCCAGAAAGGCAAGCTGCGCGAGATCGCCCAGGCGCTGCTCGCAGGCTGAACCGGGTTCCGGTGAGCGCCGCGATCGAACGTTTCCTTGCGCAGTTGCGCGAATTCGCCGCGCCAAACGTCTTCAATCCCTGGGCCGCATTCGATGCGGCGCACGACGCCTCGCGCCGCGCGCCCGAAATCCGTGCGCGCCAGCTCGCCGCGTATCTCGCCGAGCGATCCGGGCGCGCCCGCCTGCTGCTCATCGCCGAAGCCGCCGGCTACCAAGGCGCGAAGTTCTCCGGCATCGCGATGACCTCGGAGCGCATCCTGCTCGGGCAGCTTGCCGCCAAGGGCATTCCGCCCGAGGCCGTGATTCATGCGCCGATCGGGCGCAGCAGCCGCCCGGGGGACAGGCCGCTCGGCTTCAACGAGCCCACCGCAACCGTGGTCTGGGGCACGCTGCTCGGCGCGGGGTTCGACGCGCGCAGCTGGGTGAACTGGAATGCCTTTGCCTGCCACCCGCACCGGCCGGGCGAGCCGCTTTCCAACCGCACGCCGACGCGCGCCGAGCTCGACGCCGGCCGGCCGCTGCTGCGCGCGTTCCTGGCGCTCTTTCCCCGCGCGGCGGTGATCGCGCTCGGCCGTCACGCCGCCCAGTCGCTCACGCTGCTCGAGGTGCCGCACCGCGCGGTGCGTCATCCTTCGATGGGCGGCGCCACGCGCTTTCGCGCCGAGATCCTGCAGATCGCCGCCGGGCTGCGCGCCTCGCGCTAGGCCGCGCCTTTTTCGTCCGATGCGATCTCGGTGCGGGTGCGCTGCTCGACCCAGCGGAACAGCTCGCTTACGCCCTGCCCAGGATCCGCGTCGCGCAGCGCCGCGTTCCACAACTGCTCGCCGAGCGTGCTCACCGGCAGCGGCAGCGCCGCCTCGCGCGCAAGCGCCATGGCGATGCCGATGTCCTTCACCATCAGCTCGAGCTTGAAAGGGTCGTCGAACTTGCGGCTGAGGATGCGCTGGGCGACGTGGTTCTGCGTGACCCAGGACATGCCGGTCGACTCGTTGAGCACCGCATTCATCGCCGCCGGATCGAGCCCGGCGCGCTTGCCGATCACCAGCCCCTCTGCCGTGGCAAGAAAATTCATCGCCGTGATCAGATTGTTGACGCATTTCATGACATGCCCGGCGCCGAGCGGGCCGAGGTGGAACACCGCGCGCCCCATGCAGCGCAGGATCGGCATGACCCGCTCGACCGGCGCCGCCTCGCCGCCGACCATGAACACCAGCTGCGCGGTCTGCGCGCCGCTCTGCGCGCCCGAGACCGGCGCGTCGACCATTGCGATGCCGCGCGCCGCAAGCGCCTGCGCAGTGCGGCGCGTGAGCCAGGGCTCCGAAGACGAGGTATCGAGCAGCAGCGCGCCCGCGGCGAGGCCGTCGGCGCCCAGCGCCACGCGCTCGACCTCGCTGCCGTTCGGCAGCATCGTGATGACGACATCGGCCTGCGCGGCGAGCGCCGCCAGCGTGGTCGCGATGGCCGCCGCCGGGTGCGCCGCGGCGAAGCGGCGCGACGCGTCCTCGCTCAGATCAAACGCGGTGAGCGGGTAGCCGGCGGCGAGCAGATGCCCCGCCATCGGCGCGCCCATGATGCCCAGGCCGACGAATCCGATGCGCGGCAGCGCCATCGGCGGTTCGCGGTTGCGTTGTCCTATGCCGACTTGGCGAGCAGGTCGAAGTGCTCGACCGCCGGCGGCGCGGCGAAGAACGGCCCGACCAGCGCGCGCCAGTCCTGGAAGGCGGGCGAGCCGCGAAAATCGACCGTGTGGTTCTCGAGCGTCGCCCAGAAGATCATCAGGATGTAGCGCTCGGGCGACTCGATCCCCTTGTTGATCTTGTAGCCGTGGAAGCCCTTCGCCCTGGCGATCACGGTCTCGACGCCTTTCCTGATGGCGGCGTCGAATTCGGCCTGCTTGCCCGGCTGGATGCGGATGTCTGCGAGCTCGAGGATCATCGCCCTACCCTCCGAGGCCGTCGAAAAGCGGTGTCGACATGTAGCGCTCGGCGGTCGACGGCGCGAAGCACACCACGGTCTTGCCCTTGTTCTCGGCACGCGCGGCGATCTGCAGCGCGGCGTGGATGATCGCGCCCGACGAGATGCCGACCGGAATGCCGTCGAGCTTCGCCACCTTGCGCGCCATGGCGAAGGCCTCCTCGTTCGCGACCGCAATGACCTCGTCGATCAGCTTGGTGTCGAGCACATCGGGCACGAATCCCGCGCCCAGGCCCTGCAGCGCGTGCGGACCGGGCGCACCGCCCGAGAGCACCGCGCTGTCCTTGGGCTCGACGGCGACGATCTTCAACGCCTTGTTCCTCGGCTTGAGCACCTCGCCGCAGCCGGTGAGCGTGCCGCCGGTGCCGACGCCGGAGACGACGAAATCGACCTTGCCGCCGGTGTCGGCCCAGATCTCCTCGGCGGTCGTGCGGCGGTGAATCGCCGGGTTCGCCGGGTTGCCGAACTGCCAGGGCATCACCGAGCCCGGGATATCCTTCAACAGCTTGTTGGCCGCGTCGATCGCGCCCTGCAGCCGCTGTTCCTTCGGCGTGAGCACCACCTCGGCGCCGAGCAGCGCGAACATCTTGCGGCGCTCGATCGACATCGACTCGGGCATCGTCAGGATGCAGCGATAGCCGCGCGCGGCGCACATGAACGCGAGCGCGATGCCGGTGTTGCCCGAAGTCGGCTCGACGATCACCGCAGCGGGGCCGATCTTGCCCTCGGCTTCGAGCGCCTCGATCATCGACAGCCCGATGCGATCCTTCACGCTGAGCAGCGGATTGAGATACTCGAGCTTGACCAGCACCTGCGCCAGCGCACCCGCCTCCTGCGCGACCCGGTTGAGCCGCACCAGGGGCGTATTGCCGATAACCTCCGCGATCGAGTCGTAGACGCGTTTGCGCAGCGGTCCATCCAGCTTGAGCGGCTTTGGCTTCGCGGCCATGGCGGTTTCCTTTCCGGGGGTGGGGTCGTTCGGTCTTGCCGGGGCAGCGATGGTACTCCGATTGCCGCGCGCGACACACGGCCGGTCGCTCGCCAAATCTCGAGGGATGCGGCAGACTTGCGCCGCCCAATCGCCCTCGATCCACGAAGAGAATACAGACATGAAAGCGGCCAGCATTGTCGAAACGGCTCAAGGCACCGCGCTCGAGTTGCGCGAGGCGCCCAAGCCCGAGCCCGGCCCGCAGCAGCTGCTGCTGCGGGTCAAGGCGAGCTCGCTCAACCGGGGCGAGCTCCTGCCCACCGGCAAACCCGGCGCCCGCCCGGCAGGCGTCGAAGCGGTCGGCGAAGTCGCCGCCCTCGGCAAGGACGTGAAAGGCCTCGCCGAGGGCGCGCGCATCATGGCGCGCTGCAAGGGCGGCTTCGCCGAGTATGCGCTGGTCGACGCCGGCGAAGCGATGGCCATCCCCGACCGGCTGAGCTGGGAACAGGCTGCCGCAGTGCCGATCGTGTTTCTCGTCGGCTACGACATGCTCGTGCCCTACGGCCGCGTTCGGCGCGGCGACTGGGTGCTGGTCACGGCGGTTTCTTCGGGCGTCGGCGTCGCCAGCCTGCAGCTCGCCAAGGCGCTCGGCGCAAAGGTGATCGGCACTTCGGGCTCGAGCGAAAAGCTCGACAAGCTGCGCGCCCTGGGGCTCGATGCGGGCATCGCGACGCGCGGCGCGCTCGCCGCCGAGGTCATGCGGATCACAGACCAGCACGGCGCCGACCTCGCGATCAACAATGTCGGCGGCAGCGTGTTCGCCGATCTCGTGCGCGCCGCGGCCTACCGCGGCCGGATCGCGATCGTCGGCTACGTCGACGGATCGCTCGAGGCGCCCATCGATCTCGCCGCGGTGCACTCGAAGCGCCTCGAGATCTTCGGCGTCAGCAACCGCCTGCGCAATGCCGCCGAGCGCGCCGATACCGTCGCCGGCTTCAAGCGCGATTGCCTGTCCTGGTTCGCCGACGGCAGCATTCAGCCGCTGGTCGACCGGGTGTTCGATTTCGACGCGATCGCCGAGGCGAAAGCGTATTTCGATCGCAACGCGCACGTCGGCAAGGTCGTGCTCCGCCTGTAGCGCCCGCTTACGCCGCGGCGCGCGTGATCGCCTCCTCCAGGTCGCGCAGCCGGTCCTTGCCGAAGTACATCTGCTCGCCGACGAAAAAAGTCGGCGCACCGAAGCTGCCGCGCGCGACCGACGCCTCGGTATTCTTCAGCAGCGCGTCCTTGACGTCCTGATCCTGAATCCGCGCGAGGATGCGCGCGGCATCGAGCCCGGATTCCTCGAGCGCGGCGCGGATCACCGCCGGGTCGTCCATCTTCTTCGGCGCCTCCCACATGTGATGGAACACGGCGTCGACGTAGGGCATCAGATGACCGTCCAGCTGCGCAACGATCGCCCCGCGCATGATCGGCACCGTGTTGACCGGAAAGTGCGGGTTCCACTGGAACTGCGTCAGGCCGTGCTTTTCGATGAAGCGCCGCATCTCGAGCTGCTGGTACGCGAGCTTGTTCTTCACGTCCTTGAACTGCACCATCGGTGCGACGTTGCCGGTGAGCTTGAACACGCCACCGAGCAGCACGGGAACGTAGACAAACGCCACGAATGCCGCGCCGCCGCGCTGCTCGATGCCGGGGATCAGCTTGTGGGCGAGATAGGCGTTCGGGCTGCCGAAATCGAAATGGAATTCCACTTGCATCATGCGTTCCTCCGCAATCGGACCGGGCAGCGCCTACCAGCGCTCCATCCAGGGCCGCAGGTCGAATTCGAACGTCCAGGCATCGCGCGGCTGGCGGTGGATCTGCCAGTAGGCGTCGGCGATGTGCTCTGGGTTGAGGATGCCGTCCCGGTCCTTCAACGCGTAGCGCTCCGGAAAGTTGTCGCGGATGAACGCGGTGTCGACCGCCCCGTCGATGATCGAGTGCGCGACATGGATGTTCTGCGGGCCCAGCTCGCGCGCGAGGCTCTGCGCCAGCGCGCGCAGCGCGTGCTTCGCGCCGGCGAAGGCGCCGAAATTCGCGGCACCGCGCAGGCTCGCGGTCGCCCCGGTGAAGAGCATCGTGCCGCGCCCGCGCGCGAGCATGCGCCTGGCCACCTCGCGCGCAGTGAGAAAGCCCGCGAACGCGGCCATCTCCCAGATCTTGTAGTACTTGCGCGCGGTCTCTTCGACGATCGGCGAAGGCACGTTGGCACCGATGTTGAACACGAACACCTCGATCGGGCCGACCTCGCGCTCGATCGTCTCGATGAGCGCGACCACCGCCTCCTCGCGCCGCGCGTCGCTGCCGAAGGCGCGCGCCCGGCCGCCCGCGGCCTCGATTCTCTCGACCAGCGGCGCGAGCGCGTCCGCGTGCCGTCGCACGACGCAGGCGGTGTAGCCCTCGCGCGCGAAGCGCTGCGCCACCGCACCGCCGGTGGCGTCGCCGGCGCCGATCACCAGGGCCACGCCCGAATCAGCCACCGCCCTCGTGCCCCGCCAGCGGCAGCGTAAAGCTGAACGTCGAGCCCTTGCCGGGCGCGCTTTCCAGGCGCATTTCGCCGCCGTGCAGCTCGACGATGCGCTTGGTGAGCGGCAGGCCCAGGCCGGTGCCTTCGGCACGGCGCGCCTGGTCGTTGCCCACCTGGGTGAACTCCTCGAACACGGCGGCGTGGTCTTCGGGGGCGATGCCGGCGCCGGTGTCGCTCACCGCCACTTCGAGCCAGGCACCGTTCTTCTTCGCGCGCACGCTCACCGCGCCGCCCTCGGGGGTGAACTTCACCGCGTTCGACAAGAGGTTCAGCAGAACCTGCTTGAACTTGCGCTCGTCGGCGCGAATCCGGTCGATCGCCGGATCGACCTCGCAGTGCAGCGCGAGCCCGTGGCGCTGCGCGCGCTCCTTGACCAGGGAGAGCGCGTTGTCGATCGCCGCGGCAAGCGGGAAATCGGCGAGCTCGAGGTCCATGCGTCCGGCCTCGATCTTGGACAGGTCGAGGATGTCGTTGATCAGCGAGAGCAGGTGGCGGCCCGAAGTGTGGATGTCGTCCACGTACTCGGCCTGCTTGTCGTTCAGCTCGCCGAACATCTTTTCGTGCAGCACCTCGGAAAAGCCGATGATCGCGTTCAACGGCGTGCGCAGCTCGTGCGACATGTTGGCGAGGAATTCCGACTTGTGGCGGCTGGCGACCTCGAGCTCGGCGCTTTTCTGGCGCAGCTCGTCGAGCAGGCGGATGTTCTCGATCGCGATCGCCGCCTGGTCGGCGAAGGTCGCCATCAGCTCGAGCTGCTTTTCGTTGAACGCGACCGGCGTCTTGCGGGTGAAGGTGATCAGGCCGATCGGCGCGCCGTCGCGCAGCATCGGCACCGCGGCGACCGCACGGAACGGATCGGTCTCGACGAGGTCGGTGCGCTTGTAGTCCGCATCGGCCAGGACGTCGGGCACGTGGATGATCTTGCGCTCGAGCAGGGCGCGGCCGGTGATCGACTCGCGCCCGGGGCGCAAGGGGTCGCGGCGCATCCGTTCGAGCACTTCGGAATCCCCTGCATAGTTGTACCAGGCGACCGGGCGGTAGTTGTCGTCGTCGTCCGGCCGCACCAGCACTGCATGGTCGGCGGCGCAAAGCCGCGAAGCGCTGTCGAGCAGCATCTGCAGCACTGCGTCCAGGCTGAAGCTCGTGCGGCTGATCGTCTGCAGCACCTGCGCGGTCGCGGTCTGCTGGCGCAGCGCCTCGTTGATCTCGTTGAACAGCCGCACGTTCTCGATCGCGATCACCGCCTGGCTGGCGAAGGTGCTGACCAGGTCGATCTGCTTCTGCGTAAACGGGCGCGGCTCGGGCCGGTAGATCGCGATCGCGCCGACCACGGTGTTTTCTTTCAACATCGGCACGGCGAAGTAGCTTCGAATGCCGCCGACCTCGACGCCCATGACGATGTGCTTGACGCCGGCGCGATAGTCTTCGGTATCCCGCATATCAGGCACTTGCACGGGATGCCGTTCGGCGACCATCTGCCGCAGCGCGCCGATCTCGTTCGGCTCGAAGGGCGGGCGCTCCTTGAGGTAGCGGGCGTAGTCGGGATGCGCGCCACGCTGGGCCGCGGTGCGCAAGTGTTTCCCGTCGTAGAGCAGCAACATCCCCAGGTGCGCCTCACACAGACGCAGCGCGTTGTCCAGGATCGCATCGAATACCGGCTGCAGATCGGTCGGCGAGCTGCTGATCACACGCAGGATCTCGGCGGTCGCGGTCTGGCGCTCGAGCGCTTCGCGCGTATCGTTGAACAGGCGCGCATTCTGAATCGCGATCACCGCCTGGTCGGCGAAGGTCTTGAGCAACGCGATGTCGCGCTCGGAGAACGCCCCCGCCTTCATGCGCCCGACCCAGATCGCGCCGATGCCGCGCCCGCCCGCAATGAGTGGCGCGAAAACGATGGCCTTGTTGCCGAGCACGCGGCAGCCCGCGACCACGCCGGCCGGGACGCCCGGCGCGTCGATGTCCGGGTAATGTTTCACCTGCGCGTCGAGGATCGCGCTGCCGGTGCCGCTTTCCTGCGACAGCGGCAGCGGGTAGATGCCGGAGAGCGCCTCCTCGTGAGGCCCCTGGTACGCGGCGAGTACGATCTGGCTCGCGTCGTTGACCACCGTGACGCCGACGAGATCGCCGGCAAACAGCCGCGCACAGCTTTCCTTGATCTTGTCGAACACCGGCTTGGTGTCGGCGATCGAGCCGCTGATCGCGCTCAGCACCTCCGCCGAGGCCTTCTGCCGCTCGAGCGCCTCGCGCGTCTCGTTGAACAGGCGCACGTTCTCGATCGCGATCACCGCCTGGTCGGCGAAGGTCTGCAAAAGCGCGATCTGCTTGTCGCTGAACGCGCCCGGTGTGGCGCGCGAGATCATGATCGCGCCGATCGCCCTGCCTTCCCGCAGCAAAGGCGCCCCGAGCAGCGCGCGAATTCCGAAACGGCGGTATTCCGCGTGCATCTCGGAAGGTACATCGGCCTGATCGAGGTCCGGCTCATGCTTCAGCATGCCTTCGTGAATAACGCGCGCCGCGGTCCCGCGCCTCGCCGTAGCGCGTTGCGGGAAGAACCCGCGCAAGGCGCCCAGATAATGTTCGTCGAATCCACTGGCCGCAGCGAGCATCATCTCGTCTTCGTTCGTCAGCACGACGCCGACCGACGCGCCGTTGAACAGCCGCAGGGCGGTCGAGGCGATCGCGTCGAACACCGGCTGGGTGTCGGTCGGCGAGCCGCTCATCACCCTGAGGATCTCGGCGGTCGCGGTCTGCCGCTCGAGCGCCTCCTTGGTCTCGTTGAACAGGCGCACGTTTTCGATCGCAATTGCCGCCTGGTCGGCGAAGGTCTCGATCAGCGCCACCTGGCGCGCGCTGAACGGCTGGGCCTCGCGCCGCCAGGTGGTGATCACGCCGATCAGCGCATCTTGGCGCAGCATCGGCACCGAAAGCACCGCGCGCACGCCTTCGCGCACGTAGAGGTCGCGCGGCTCGGGCGAATACGCCGGATCCGAAAGTAGATCGGCCGTCTGCGCCATTCTTCGTTCGAGCGCGGCGCGGCGCGTGGTCGTCTCGCGGCTCGGCGCTGCACGCATTGCGCGCAAGCGCGCCCCGAACGCCTGCGAGGTGCCGAGCGACGCGGCGCAGCTCAACGTCTCTCCGTCGAAGCGGAACAGTGCGGCGATCTGCGATCCGCTCAGCCGCGTCACGTGATCGAGCACTTTTGCGTAGAGCGGTTCGAGGTCGGTCTGCGCGCTGGGGATGACGCGCAGAACCTCGGCGATCGCGGTCTGCTGCGCGAGTGCCTCGCTGACTTCGTCCTGCGCGCGCTTCAGCTCGGTGATGTCCCCGGTCGAGCCGACCATGCGCAGCGCGCGTCCGCTTGCGTCGCGCAGCGCGATGCCGTGCTGGCGCGCCCAGCGCCAGCCGCCGTCGGCGCCGCGATAGCGGTAGTCGCACTCGAAGCGCTCGGTCTGCCCTTTCAGATGCGCCAGCAATGCGGCATCGAAGCGCGGCAGATCCTCCGCGTGGATGCGGTCGCGCCAATCCTTGGGCGTGCTGACCGCGCCGGGCGACAGGCCGACGGCGAGCTGGACGCGATCCGAGTAGTGGATCCGGTCGTTCGCAATGTCCCAGTCGTAGGTGCCCTCGTTGATCGAGCGCATCGACAGCTCGTGGCGCTCCTCGGCCTCGTGCAACGCGGCTTCCGCGCGGCGCGCCGGCGTCAGATCCTCGCAGGTGACGAGCAGCGAGCGCGGCGCGACCGGCTGGCAGCAGACGCGGATGCTGCGGCCGTCGGCGAGCGTGACCTCCCGGCGCGCGCGCTTGCGCTGCGCGAGGACCGCCATGCGCGCACGCACGCGCGCCTCGGGATCGTCGGAGACGCCCGGGCCGTGCTCGCCGCGCGCGACCTCGGCGCGCACGAACGCTTCCAGCGGCGTTCCGGCGGCCAGCAGCCCGCGCGGATAGCCGCCGACGCGCGCCAGCCCCGCGTTCCACGCCGTCAGGCGGCCGCGCGCGTCGAACCGGGCGAAGCCGACCGGCAGCGCATCGAGTGCGGCGTCGGCGCGAATACCCCGCACCGGGCCTGCCGGGCGCCGCGCCTGCGACTTCTTTTTCTTGACCGCGGCGCGCGCGCCGGATCGCTTGCTCGCCACATCCGCCTCCAGGACAAGGGCAGCGCGAGTCTACCGCCATCGTGGAACGCAGGGATAACAGCGCCCGAGGCGACGCGAGCCCGCAATGCTGGCATGCACGGCGAACTCGCTGGCGCGGCAGGACAAGTGCGCCCGGCAGGGCCTCAGGATACTGGCGCGACGCGCTGTTTTCGTCACTGATCCGTGGACTACCGCATCTATACCGCCTCCAGCGGGGAACCGCTGGACACCCTTGAAACGCACGTCCTGGCGCGCGCCTACCGCGCCGCCTGGCGCGCCCTGTTTGCCTGCGACCCGGTCGGCGCGCATCGCATCGAGGCGCTCGATGTCCTGCTGGTGTACGCCGCCAAAGGCCGGGCACGTCATATGGATAACTGAATCCCGCTCGGCCAAACCGCTTGCTAGACTCCTGCGCTCCGAGAACGAGTCGACCGCCTTGCCGGACGCGAGCCTTGCCACCGTCGGCCAGATCATCTGGCGGCTGATCGAGCTTCACGGGCTCGATCCGGCGCCGTTGTTCGGCGAAGCCGGGATCGAGCCGCAGCTGATCCGCAATCCGCACGCGCGGGTGGACCTGGCCAAGGGCCAACGACTGCTGCACGCGGTGGCGCAGAAGCTGACCGATCCCGCATTTGGCCTGCGTGCTGCCAACTGCTGGCATCCGTCGAATCTCGGCGCGCTCGGCTACGCCTGGCTGGCAAGCTCGACACTGCGCTCCGCGCTCGGGCGCCTGGCGCGCTACTGGCGCATCATCAATACGCGCGTGGTTGCCGTGCTGAATGATGTGCCGGACGGTGTGGAGCTCGTGCATCGCCCGCCGTCGGCAGACGAGGCTGTCGAGGGCATTCGCGGTGACATCGTCCTCGCGATCCTGCTCGCGATGTGCCGCACCAACTTCGGCCCGACCTTGCAGCCGCGGCGCATTGCGTTTCGCCACGCCGCGCCTGCGGACCTGCGGCCCTACGAGGACATGTTCGGCTGCCCGATCGCGTTTGGCGACGAGGCCAACCGCTTCGTGCTTGGTCTCGCCGAGGCCGACCGGCCGTTGCCGACCTCGAACCGGCAGCTCGCCGCGGTACACGACCGCATCCTGGTCGAAACGCTCGCGCGGCTCGACAAGGGCGATGTCATGGCGCGTGCCCGCGCCTCGTTGCTCGAACGGCTCACCTCCGGCGTATTCTCGGAGGACGATCTTGCCGGCGACCTGCACATGAGCCGGCGCTCGCTGCAGCGGCGGCTCGCCGAGGCCGACGCCACCTACCAGTCGCTGCTCGACGACACCCGGCGGGACCTCGCGCTGCGCTACATCGAGGATCCCGCCAATTCGATTACCGACATCACCTTCCTGCTCGGCTACTCGCAGCAAAGCGCCCTCACGCGGGCATTTCGCCGCTGGACGGGCGCGAGCCCGTCGCAATACCGCGCGCGTCGTGTGCACTCGATCGCCTGAGCCGCGCGCGCCGAGTTGGCGCCGCACGTACATCGGCTGGCGTTCTGGGTTAAGCGCAGATCGCGCCGAGCGGCGATCCTGCCGCCTTCGCCACGCTTTCTCGGCCGACCCTCAGCTGATGCATGCAATGACCGATTTCGTCGACAGCGCGCAAAACGCGATCGATCGGATCATCTGGGCGCTCTATGCGCGGCCGCGTGCCGTGCCCGCGTATGTCGACGTCGTCGCCGTCAGCGACGCACTCAAGGCGAGCGGCACCCTCGGCGCCCCAGAGCGCACCGGGTACTACGTTCTGGACCGCCATGTTCCCGAGGCGCGCATGCGCTTCGACGACGGTCTGGTCGCTGCCGAGGACATCGGCGCGTCGCGCCTCGCGCGGCTCGCCGCCGGCGACCCCCCGAGCGCGCAGGAGCGATTGCTGTGGCGCTGGCGCTGGATGGAGCACGCGCTGCGCAGCCCCGAAACCTTTGAGCTGCCTGCGTACCGCATCGGGCCGATCCGCGCGCGTACCGGCGAGCTGGCCTATTGGCTCGCGAGCATCGACGGCGGGCGCGAGGGCTATCTCGGCGTCGATCTGTTCGGCTTTGCCTGCTCGGTCGAGGAAATCTTCGCGCGCTTCCGAGCCACCGTGCTCGCCGCCACGCCACCGCCGGAACTTGACGCAGCGCCCGCTGTCTAGGGCATTGGGCAGGCGCCGGCGCGCGGCGCTCGAACTGCGCTATGCTTCGCTGCCGCACGCGGTGCGGCCTACACCAGAATAGGAACTCCATGAGAAAGATTGCAGCCGCCCTCGCGTTCGGGCTCGCGCTCGGCAACGCTGGCGCGGCCGAAATGACCGACGAGCAGAAGACCCTCTACGCCCTCGGGCAGGTGCTCGCCCGCAACGTCGCGGTGTTCAGCCTGAACCGCGCCGAGCTCGATGCCGTACAGAAAGGCTTTCGCGACGGGGTGCTCGGCTCGAAGAGCGCCGTCGACATGAACGTCTACGGGCCGAAGATCCAGCCGCTCGCCGAGGCGCGCCAGGCCGTGGCGGCGGAAAAATCCGCGGCCGCCGGCCGCGCCCAGCTCGACAAGGCAGCCGCCGCCAAGGGTGCGGTCAAGGCGCCCTCGGGCATCGTCTACCTGGCGTTGCGCGAAGGCAAGGGCGCGGCGCCCGCGCCGACGGACACGGTGCGCGTGCACTACCGCGGCACGCTGTCCGACGGCACGGAATTCGACAGCTCCTACCAGCGCAAGGAACCGACCGAATTTCCGCTGAACGGCGTCATTCCCTGCTGGACCGAGGGCGTTGGGATGATGAAGGTCGGCGGCAAGGCGCGGCTCACCTGCCCGCCGCAGACGGCGTACGGAGAGCGGGGCGCGGGCGGGGTCATCCCGCCCAATGCGACCTTGACCTTCGAAGTCGAGCTGCTCGAGATCAAGGCCAAGCCCTAGCGCCGCCCCGGCTCAGACGAGCGCCTGCGCCTGCGCGAGCGGCACCGGCGCCTCGTCGAGCAGCGCGGCCACGGCGCGCGGGTCGCTCGCGTCGCCTTCGAGCGGATCCTGCGGTTTCAGCCGATGCTCGAGCAGCATGCGCGCGAGGATCAAGCGCCGCGCGTCGCGCCCCATGCGACCGAGTCTCGCGCCTTCGGCTGCGAGCAGCGTCGCGCCGGCGGCATGGTAGAGCGCGCTCGAGGCCTGGCGCATGCGCGCCTCGTCGCCCTCGCGCGCCACGCGCCCGGCAAAATCGATCGCGCGCACGACCGCATCTGAGAGCGCGGCCCGCAGGTCCTGCGGAATGTCGGCCGCGTCGTTCAGCGTCGCCTGCAGGGCATCGCCGAGGTCGCGTTGCGCACCGGTCTTGCCGACCGCGCGTCGCAGCACGTCGATCGCGTTGATGTTCGACGTGCCTTCCCAAAGCACGCCCAGGTGCGCGTCGCGCACCAGGCGCGCGTTCACCCACTCTTCGATGTAGCCGTTGCCGCCGCGCATTTCCATCGCACCGGTCGCCACCTTGATATTGTCGCGCGCCGAGCGGAACTTGAGCAGCGGCGTGAGGATGCGCGCGAGGCGCGCCGCGCGCGCGTCGCCCGCATCGCCCGCCTGCAGTTGCGTCGCCGTGTACAAGGCCACCGAGAGCACCTGCTCGGTCGGCAGCAGGAGCTTCATGAGCTGGCGGCGCACCAGCGGCTTGTCGATCAGGCGAGAGCCGAAGGCCTCGCGGTGGCGCGCGACGACCAGCGCCTCGTTCACGCAGCGGCGCATCATCGCCGCGGCGCGCACGCCGTGCGACAGACGCGACATGTTGACCTGATCCATCATCTGCTTGAGCCCGCGATTCGGGCCGGCGCCAACCGCGCCGAGCGGCCAGGCCAGCGCGCCCTCGAAGACGATCTCGCCCGAGGCCATCGAGCGCGAGCCCAGCTTGTCTTTCAGGCGCAGGATGCGGTAGCGGTTGCGGCTGCCGTCCTCGAGCCGGCGCGGCAGCGCGAACAGCCCCAGCCCCGCGTTTCCCGGGGGCGCGCCCGCGGGCCGCGCGAGCAGCAAGGCGATGTCGGCGTCGGCGCAGGAGCAGAACCATTTTTCGCCGTACAGCCGCCAGGCGCCGTCTTCCAGGCGCGCAGTGAGCTCGATGCCGCTCACGTCCGATCCGCCGCTCTTCTCGGTCATGAACTGCGCGCCCATCAGGATCTGATCCATGTCCTGGCTGAGCATGCGCGGCAGAACGCGGTTCTTCAGCGCGGCGTCCCCGTAGCGCTCGATCAGCAGCGCGGTCGTCTCGGTCGCCGAGATCGGGCACATGAGACCGAACTCGGACTGCGCGAACAGGTACTGGAAGACGTACTTCGCGACCGGCGCCACCGCCTGCGGCCAGCCGAGCACGCCGGCCCGCCGCGACATGCAGTGAATGCCGAATTCGCCGTAGCCGAGACGCTCCATGTCGCGGTAGGCCGGATGGAATTCGATCCAGTCCTCGTCGCGGCCCTGGCGGTCGCGCGCGTTTAGGCGCGGGATGTGGCGGTCGGACTCACGCGCGAGCGCGTCCAGCCGCCCGCCCGCCAGCGCCCCGAGCCGCGCGTAGTGCGGCGTCATGTGCGCACGCAGATCGTCCGGCAGATAGCAGTGCAGCAGATCCTGCAGGCTGCGATCGATGGAGAAGAAATTCAGCCCCGCACAATCGGGCGCGACCCGCTCGGACGCCGACAACGGCATCAGGCGCCTGACGTCCTCGACCTGTCCCATGCTGTGCTCCCACCGATTGACGACCAGTCGACATGCTAGCCGGCGCAGCCGCCGGGCGGCAATCGGCGTTCCGGCATGTTGCCGGTTGCGCCGCAGCACGGCGCGGCTAGACCGCGGAGCGCGCGACGTAGACCGTATTCGCCGACGCGCCGCCGGTATACGGGTTGTCGAAGCGCACCACTTCGGCCTTCGACCACGTGAACGCCGCCTCGAGGCTGCGTTGAAAGGCCGGGTCCGGCGGCTCGTTCGACCACAGCGCAAACACCCCGCCCGGGTTGAGCTGACGCGCGATACCGCGCAGGCCCTCGACGTCGTAGAAGGCGCCGCGCCGTGCGTCGAGCACATGGCCCGGGGAATGGTCGATGTCGAGCAGCACCGCGTCGAAGCGGCACGCCGGGTCCTCGGCGTCGAAGCCCGTTCGCGCCAGCGCGAAAAAATCGCCCTGCACCAGCCGGCAGCGCGGATCCGCGGTCAGCGTCGCGCCCAACGGCACGAGGCCGCGTCGATGCCAGTCGATCACCGGCGCCAGCAACTCGACGACCAGCAGCGCACGCACCGCCTCGTGCGCCAGCACGGCCGCCGCGGTATACCCCAGCCCGAGCCCGCCGACGCAGACGGTGGGCCGGGCGGTACGCACCGCGGCCAGCCCCTGCTCGGCGAGCGCAATCTCGCCCGCGGTGAAGCGGCTCGACATGAGAAAGTCGTCGCCCAGCTTGACCTCGAGCACGGTCTCGCCCTGCAATGCCGGATCGCGCCGGCGACGCAGCACCAGCTCGCCGAGGGGGGTCCTCTGGTAGTCGAGCTCCTCGACGTCCATGCGCGGCCGGGCGCGCCGCTCAGATCTTCGGCCGGTCGAGCAGAACTTTGTAGGCGCGCACCACCTGTCCGGTGCTCGAGCGCAACTCGACGAGCAGGTCGACGGCCGGCTCGTTCACCGTTTGCCTGCCCTTGACGAGAATCACCGGCTTGCCTTTCACCATGACGATCGACACCCGCGCGCCGGCGACGCCCGGTCTCAGCGTGAGCCCCGCCTTCGCGTACGCGTCCAGCGATGCGATCTTCGCGCTCAGCAATTCCTCACCCGGCTTGACCGATACGATGGGGATCTCCCCGCGCAGCGGCTGGCCCAGCTTGGAGCTCACGCGCAGCTCGCCCAGCCCGGCGGCCTGCGCCAGCCACGGTGCCGCCAGCAGCAGCGCCGCCAGGATCCGCATCCTCATCGAAGTGCCCACGATTTCACCCCGCGTTCTTGTTTGATCGACATAACAGTACGGCGCTGCGGGACGATTCACAAGCCGTTGCGGGCAGGCAGCGTGACGTATGACCGCTCAAGCGGCGGCGCGCGACGTGAGCCACGCAATCCAGGCCCCCCAGCCGATGAGCAGGACGCCGCCGGCCTTGCCCAGCCGCCCGCCCGCCGGCACGACCTTCTCGATCAGCACGAACAGTGCGAGCGCGGCGACCCACAGCAGGTTCATCACGCCACCGACGAACAGCAGCGCCATCAGCGCCCAGCAGCACCCCGCGCAGAAGGCGCCGTGGCGCAGGCCCATCACCAGCGCGCCACGCGTTCCGTCACGCCAATCGGTCATGATGAAGCCGAGCGGCGAGCGGCACTTGTCGAGGCAGACGTTTTTCAGCGGTGCGAACTGGAACAGGCCCGCGCCGATCAGCAGCACCGCGCCCAGCCAGGGCGCCGCCTTGCCCATCATCGGCGAGACCAGCGCGACGCGCTCGAGCCCGTACTGCGCGCCGGTCGCGAGCAGGCTGAACGCGGCCCAGACCAGAAGATAGCCGGCGATGAACACGCCCGTCGGCACGTAGGCATCGCCCTGTGCCTGCCGGCGGCGCTGAACCGCCGCAAAGGTGAGGATCATCGGCGCGGCCGAGGGCAGCATCATCGCCACCATCATCACGGTCCACATCAGGAACATGAACGCGAACATCCCCGCGCTCCAGGCGTGCATCTGCGGCATCGCCAGTTCGCCGCCCGACAGATTCATCGTGCGGGCGAGATGCAGCGTGTAGCCCCAGGCGAGAACCGTCATCAGGGCGAGCGCGACGCCCACGGTCAGGCGCTCGCGCTTGAGCAGGACTTCGACCTGCGTCATGCGCAGTCCTCCGGATGCACATCGCGCGGCCGGACGCCGCGCCTTACTTTTTCGCCTGCGCGTCGAGGAAGTTGGCCATGCGCACGACGTCGGTCGCATCGAGCCGGCCGATCGGACCCGAGCTGTAGCTCGATTGCAGGATCTTGCCGCCCGCGCCGAGCAGGAACTCCGAGGGCTGGACGATGCCGCGCCGTTCCTCCCACCACGCGCCGAGCTGCTCGGCCTGCGCGCGCGTGACCCCGTAGCCGACCGGGAAGCTCAAGCCGGCGGCCACCGCCTCCGCCTTGTCGAGCGGATCCACGCTCGCCGCAACGACCTTGACCCCTGCAGCCGCGAGCTGCGCTTTCCAGAATTCGAAGCCGGCCAACTGCCGGCGGCAGTACGGTCACCAGTGGCCGCGATAGAACAGAATGATCTTGTACTTGGCGTCGATCCCGTCGGGCAGCTCGAGCGTGCTGCCATCGACGAGATTCAAGGTGAGCTTTGGGAAAACATCCCCGCTATTGAGCTTATCTGCCATCCCTGCCCCTCCCACTCTCCCACTCTCCCAGGCTGCATCATATGGCGGAAAAGAGTGGGAGTCGAACCCACCAGGAACGTCTGACGCCCCTCACTGGATTTGAAGTCCAGGCGCCCCACCGGGGTGCGATTCTCTTCCTCGTGTTTCGCGCAGCAGGACGTGCGCATTGCCCTTGCGGCGGGTGAATTTTATCCGGTCGAAAAATTCCAGCAGTTCGATCGTGAGATTGCGGCCAACGCCGGAGCGGTCGCGGAACGCCGCCGCGGTGATTGCACCGCTTGCGCGCGCTTCAGCCTCGGCGATCGCCGCCAGGCGGCGCAGCGTATCGGGAAGAAAGAAACGGGTCTTCGACACGCGCACCAGCAGGCCGTGGCGCTCGAGCCGGGAAAGCGCCGTATCGAGCCGCCGTGCGTCCATGCCGAGCTTCGCCGCGAGCTCGGCGACGCTCGGTGGTCGCAGGTCGCTACGCTCGAGCAGCGCAACGGTCTGCTGCCAGAGCGCGGCATCGGCTCCACTGAGCTGGATCCGATGTCCCGGCAGGCGCATGCCGGCCCCTTCGCGCACGATCGCGCCTTCGCGCAGCAGCGCATCGGCAAGCGCCGAGACCGCGTCTCGCGGCAGGCGCAGCCCGCTGCCCTCGAGCAGGCGATCTTCGGGCGGCCCGGCGCTTTCCGGCGCACGCCGATGCCAGGTCTCGAGCGCGGCGAGCACGCGGCCGCGCAACGCCTCCCACTGGCGCGGCGAGAATCCGCGGTCTGCCGCCTGCTGCATCGGTACCCGGGCATAGAGCGACGCCGCCGCGGCCGGCGTCAGGTTGCGGTTCATGGCAAAGTGCCCGAGCTCGACGCCCTCGGGCGCCTGCGCGAGCAGCGCGTCGAGCGCCGCGGCGGGATCGTCGAGCGCTTGCGCCGCGAGCACCGCGAGCCGCGCGGGCCGCGCGCGCCCGCGCGCGGGCGGGAAGACATCGATCACCCGGCCGCCGGCGAGCGTGCGGCGCGAGGACTGGTCGCGCAGGATGAAGCCGTCGCCGCGCAGCGCGCCGAGCGGCCGATCGAGTACCAGCTGAACGAGACCCGTGGCGCCCGGCGCGATACCCGGTCCCTCCAGCAGCGCGACGCGGCCGATGACGTCGGCCGCGCCGAGGTGGACGTGCACCGGCGTCCAGTGGGCGAGCGGCTTCGCCTCGTCGGCGAGCACGCGCAGCCGCGCGTCGAACTTGCGCACCGCGGGCGAAACGTCGCCTGCGACGATCCAGTCGCCGCGCTCGACCAGCGCCTTGGCATCGAGGCCGGCGAGATTGAGCGCGCAGCGCTGCCCGGCGAAGCCCTTCGCCGCCGCACTGTTCTGGGCGTGGATCGAACGCACGCGCGCCGACTGTTCTGCGCGCAATACCCGGACCGGATCGCCGACGCCGATCTCGCCGCTCACCACGGTCCCGGTCACCACCAGCCCGGCACCAGCGATCGTGAACGCCCGGTCGATGGCCATGCGAAAGTTGCCTTCGCGTGCGCGCGGCCGCAGCCTGCGCGCCACCGACTCGAGATGCGCCTTCAGCGCGTCGACGCCGGCGCCGCTGACGACCGACAGCGGGAACACCGGCGCGTCGCGCAGGCCCGTCGGCGCGAGCAGATCGGCGAGCCGCGTCTTCACGTCCTCGACGCGCGCAGCGCTCGCGCGATCCACCTTGGTCAGCGCGACCGCCCCCTGCGCTACGCCGAGCAGATCGAGGATCGCCAGATGCTCGCGCGTCTGCGGCATCGGCCCGTCATCGGCCGCGACCACGAGCAGCGCGAAGTCGATTCCCGCGACGCCGGAGAGCATGTTGTGGATGAAGCGTTCGTGCCCGGGCACGTCGACGAAGCCGATGGTCGCCGCGTCGGCGAGCGGCAGGTAGGCGAAGCCCAGATCGATCGTCAGGCCGCGCTTTTTCTCCTCCGGCAGGCGGTCGGTGTCGACGCCGGTCAGCGCGCGCACCAGGCTGGTCTTGCCATGATCGACATGGCCTGCGGTCGCGACGATCAACTGCGCCCCAGCTGCGCGGTAAAGCGCGCCTCGTCGTCGGCCTCCAGGCAGCGCAGATCGACGACGAAGGCGCCGTCCTGGAGACGGCCGATCACCGGCACCGGCAGCGCACGAAACGCGGCGGCGAGGCGCGTCGTGCCCGGACGCAGCGCGAGCCCTGCGCTCGGAATTCGCTGCCGCGGCGCGGCGCCGCTGCCGACTTCGCTTTCGCAATCGACCACGCGCACCTCGATGCCCGGCCTGACCCAGGCGGCGAGCGCCGGACGCAGCCGCTCGGCGAGCGCGCGAATGTCCTCGACCGGACGCGCGAGCCGGCGCAGTACCGGCAATCGCGCAGCCAGACGATCCGGATCCTGGTAGAGCCGCAGCACCGCAGCGAGCGCCGCGATCGTCAGCTTGTCTACGCGCAGCGCGCGCTTCAGCGGGTTGCGCCGGATTCTTGCGATCAGCTCGGCACGCCCGGCGATGATCCCGGCCTGCGGACCGCCGAGCAGCTTGTCGCCGCTGAAGGTGACGATGTCCGCGCCCTCGGCGATGGCCTGCGCCGGAGTCGGCTCCTCGGGCAGACCGAAGCGGCGCAGGTCGATGAGCGTCCCGCTGCCGAGATCGACAACCAGGGGCAGGCCGCGCGCGCGGCAGAGCGCGGCGAGATCGCGCGCTGCGACCGCCGCGGTAAAGCCTTCGATGGCGTAGTTGCTCGCGTGCGCCTTGAGCACCATGCCGGTCTTCGGCCCGATCGCCTCGGCGTAGTCCTCGAGGTGCGTGCGGTTGGTCGTGCCGATTTCGCGCAGCCTGCAGCCCGCGCGCGCCATGATGTCCGGCAGGCGAAACGCACCGCCAATCTCGATCAGCTCGCCGCGCGAAGTCGGGACCTCCTTGCGGTTGGCGAGCGTATTCAGCACCAGCAGCACGGCTGCCGCGTTGTTGTTGACCACGGTCGCCGCCTGCGCGCCGGTCAGCGCACACAGCGCGTGCTCGACGTGCGCGTCGCGCTCGCCGCGCCTGCCCGTTTCCAGGTCGTACTCGAGGTTGCTCGCGTCGCGCGCGGCGTCGCGGATCGCATCGATCGCTTGTTCCGGCAGGGGCGCGCGGCCGAGATTCGTGTGCAGCACGGTGCCGGTGAGGTTGAACACCGGGCGCAGCGACGGTCGTGCGTCCGTTTCCAGGCGCCGCGCGGCGCACCCGAGCACCGCATCCTCCGCAGCGGCGCGCGGCGCAAATGCCGGCGCCTGCCGTAGATCCTGCAGCACCGCGCGGATGGCGGCGGTCACCGCCCGACGTCCGTGTTCAGCGATCAGCGCGTCGGCGTCGGGCCGGCGCAAAAGGCGGTCCACAGAGGGCAGTCGTGCGAGCGCTGACGCGCCGGCTTCCGTCATGTCGAGTCCCGACCGGAAAACGAGCAAACGGCCCTATGATAGCCAAGCCGGCGCGCGCCCTCGCGCCGGCGCGGCCGGGATGATCCGCTTGCCGCCGGACGCGCTGTGCTCAGCCGCTCCAGGCAAACGGCGCGAAGTGGCCGTTTCGCGTGCCGCTCGAATCGTCCCAGTTGGCGCCGAACACGTTGAAGCGGCTGCGCGTCGCCTTGGCGAGCGCGAGGCGCTCGTTCACCGGATGGCCGGTGTTCTCGATGAACAGCGGCTCGTTCGGGCGCGCCGCGCCAGCGACACCCTCGCAGGCCTGATCGACCAGCTTGCCGGCGCTGACGCTGCGCTTCAGACCGTCGATCTCGAAACGCACCGGCTCCCGCACGACGCCGGCGATCTTGCCGACCAGCGGCGCGAGCGCCGCCATCGGTCCGCCGGCCGCGCCGGTCGCGATCTCGGTGATCTGCTCGACCTGCTGGGCGCTCGCCTTGTCGTCGATGATCAGGCCGACGGTGATGTTGCCCTCGGCCATGGCGCCCGGCGAGAGCAACACGACGACAAACGTGGTGCCGTCGAGCTTCACGCCATCCCTGGCGCCCTTGTCGATGCGCATCGCGATCGCCGCCTTGCAGTCGCCTTCGGTCGGGTTCGCGGTGAGGTGCGAGGGAATGCAGGGGCAGAGATAGCTGCAGTTGCAGGTTTCCATGTACTGCCCTTCGATGCGCCATCCGGCCATGGTTCCTCTCCTCGGCAGACCTGCCTGCGATCGCCCACCCTACGCCTGATCGATGCGCCTTACAATCGCCCGGCCCCGCGTGCGCTGCGCGACGCAGGCGCATCCTGGGCGAGGCGGCCGCGCGCGACGTAGCGCCAGCCTGGCCAGAACCCCTGCACGCGGAAATCTTCCAGCCGCGGCGCGAGCTTGGTCCAGGGCCGGTCGAAGTTCTCCTCGCGATTGGTGATGTAGCGCTCGTGCGTCTTCCACAGATAGGCGTTGACCAGCGGCGCGAGCGGCCACCAGCTGCGTGGCCAAAGCCGGGTGCTGGTAATCGCCACGCGCGCGCCGGGCGCGGCCCATGCGAGCAGGTGCTCGAGCGCGGCCTCCGATTGCAGGATGTCGTGCACGTAGCTGAACAGCAGCGCCTGCGGGCGCGCGTCGTCGATCCAGGCCGATTCCGCGCTCGCCTGCAGCAGCGTCACGTTGCGCCAGCCCGCGGTCTCGACGCGCGCGCGCGCCACCGCGAGCAGCTCGGGCGAGGGATCGAAGCCGATCAGGCGCCCGCCCGCGCCGATGCGGCGCAGGATCGGCGCGAAGCAATAGCCGGTGCCGCAACCCACGTCGAGCACCGTTTCCCCGGGCTGCAGCTCGAGCGCGTCGATCGCACGCAAGCGGATCGCGTTGATGCGCCGCGTGTAGTGGTCGTAACGCGCGGCGAGCCTGCCGTAGTCGGACAGGGCCTTGGCGAGCTCAGCCGGCATCGCGTGCGAGCCGCACGCCGCTGAACTGCCAGCGCGCAGCCGACGGAAAGAAATTGCGGTAGGTCGCGCGGATATGCGAGCGCGGGGTGGCACAGGAGCCGCCGCGCAGCACGTACTGGTTCGACATGAACTTGCCGTTGTATTCGCCGACCGCGCCCGGCGCGGGGCGGTACCTGGGGTAGGGCGCGTAGGCGCTCGCGGTCCACTCCCAGACGTCCCCGTACATCGCAGCGAGCGGCAGCGCGGGTGAAGCTTCCGGATGCAGCGCACCGGACTCGGCGAAGTTTCCCTCGCAGGCCGCCGCGCCCGCCGCGCGCTCCCACTCGAACTCGGTCGGCAGGCGTGCGCCGGCCCAGCGCGCGTAGGCGTCGGCCTCGAACTGACTGAGATGCGTGACCGGCCGCGCAGGATCGAGCGGTTCGAGCCCGCGCAGGGTGAACTCGAACCACGCCGAATCGCGCGCGGCCCAGTACGCGGGATGCGTCCAGCCCTGCGTCCCGCGCGCCGTCCAGCCGTCGGACAGCCAGAGCTCGGGTCTCGCGTAGCCGCCGTCTTCCATGAAAGCACGATACTCGCCGTTGGTCACCGGGCGGCTGGCCAGTTCGTAGGGCATGAGCGGCTGCTGGTGGCGCGGCAATTCATTGTCGAACGCGAACCCGCTGCCGTCGTGTCCGATCCCCGCGGCGCAGCCTTCGAAACCGACCCACTCGAGCGGCGCCGCGGGCGCGGCGCGGCGCGCGCCGCGGTCGCGGTAGGCCGGCGCCAGGGGATTGAGCGAAAACAGGTGCTTCACATCGGTGAGCATCAGCTCCTGGTGCTGCTGCTCGTGGTGCGTGCCGAGCTCGAGGAGCGCGAGCGCCTCGTCCGGCAGCGATGCACCGGCGAGCAGCGCGCACAGCGCCTCGTCGACTCGGTCGCGGTAGCGACGCACGACGTCCAGGCCGGGGCGCGAGAGCATTCCGCGCAGCGGACGCGAGAACTGCTCGCCAATGCCGTTGTAGTAGGAGTTGAACAGGACCCGGTAGCGGGGCTCGGCCGGCACATACGCGGGCGCGAAGCGCTCGAGCACGAACACCTCGAAAAACCAGGTGGTATGCGCCAGGTGCCATTTCACCGGGCTCGCATCGGGCATCGACTGCAGCGCGCAGTCCTCGTCGGACAGCCCGTCGGCGAGCGCCGTGCTCGCGCGCCGGACAGCGCGGTAGCGCGCGGCAAGACCCGCCTGCGCCGAGGTCGCTGACTCGAACGGCACGCGGCTTCGTCGCTGTGGGACCGCCTGCATGACAAATGCCACTGTACGCGACGCGCGGTTCGATGCAAGCCGATGCGCGTCACCGCGCGAAACGCGAAAAAGGACGAGGGGCAAGCGACACCCCTCGTCCCCCCCTCCTCCTCAGCCCACTTGGACCGGGATGAAGAGCCGGTTGCCGTCGCGCTGCACGAGCAGCGCCACGTTCTTGGCGGATTTCGACACTTTGGCGCGCAGCGCCTCGACGCTCGTCACCGGATCGCCGTTCGCCGACAGGATGATGTCGCCCGGCTGGATGCCGGCACGCGCGGCGGCGCCCTCGACGTCCTCGACGACCAGCCCGCCGTCGACCTTGGCGGCCTTGCGCTCGTCGCTGGCCAGCGGCCGCACGACGACGCCGAGCTTGGAGTGCTCGCCGCCCGCGCGCGCGGAGGCGACCTTCTCCGTCGGCATCTCCCCGATTGTGATCTCGACCGCGCGCTCGGCGCCCTTGCGCCACAGCTCGAGCGTCGCGTGGTCGCCCGGCTTGCGCGCGGCCACGCGTGTCGTGAGATCGCCGATGCGTGAAATCGGCTTGCCATCCAGCGACAGGATCACGTCGCCGGTCTCGAGGCCCGCTTTGTCCGCCGGGCTGCCCGGCTCGACGCTGCTCACCAGCGCGCCGCGCGGCGTATCGAGCCCGAAGGAATCGGCCAGCGCCTGGTTGACCTCCTGGATCGACACGCCGATTCGGCCGTGGCTGACCTTGCCGTGCGCGACCAGCTCGTCCTTCACTTTCATCGCGAGGTCGATCGGAATCGCGAACGACAGGCCCATGTAGCCGCCCGAGCGGCTGTAGATCTGCGAGTTGATGCCGACCACGTTGCCGTTCAGGTCGAGCAGCGGACCGCCGGAATTGCCGGGATTCACCGCCACGTCGGTCTGGATGAACGGCACGCGCGAATCGTCGGGCAGCGAGCGCGCCTTCGCCGAGACGATGCCGGCGGTGACGCTGTTCTCGAAGCCGAACGGCGAGCCGATCGCGACGACCCAGGCGCCGACCTTCAGGCCGTCGGGCTTGCCGATCTTGACCACCGGCAGGTCCTTGGCGTCGATCTTCAGCACCGCGACGTCGGTCAGCGGGTCGACGCCGAGGACCTTGGCCTGGAATTCGCGCCGGTCGGTGAGCTTCACCTTGACCTCAGAGGCGCCGTCGACGACATGCGCGTTGGTCAGAATGATGCCGTCCGCGCTCACGATGAAGCCCGAGCCCTGGCCGTGCATGGGTGCCTTGCCCTCGGGGATCGGCATGCCGAACCGGCGGAAGAACTCGAACATCGGATCGTCGGGCTCGATCTGCGGCGCCCGCCGCAGCTGCGCCTTGGCGGCGTCCTGGGTCACGCTGATGTTGACCACCGCCGGACCGTTGCCCTCGACGATGGAAGAAAATCCGGGCAGGCTGCCGGCAGCGCCGCGCACCGTGACCGACTCGGATGTGGCCGCCTGCGCGTGCGACAGCAGGCTGGGAATGCGGGAATGCTCGCCGAGGTCGACCGACGCAGCAATGACGCCCGCCGCGATCAGCGCGAGCGTCACGCCCTGGATCCTGCCTTTGAGTACTGGTTTCATCTCGCCTCTCCTTTGTGACCGTCGCGGCCGATCGCCGCGACCTCGTGCAACGGAGCCTAGGGGGCGAGTCTTAAGTGAGACTTAAGACGCGAGCGCCGGGCGCGGCGCGGCGGGAAAGCGCACGCGCACCACCAGGCCGCCGCCGGGCCGGTCCTCGAGCGAGACGCGCGCCGCCTGCCGCTCGGCGATTTCGCGCACGATCGCCAGCCCGAGCCCGCTGCCGACCTCGCCGCTGCCAGGCACCCGGTAGAAGCGATCGAACACGCGCTCGCGCTCGTCCTGCGGAATGCCGGGGCCGCTGTCGGAGACCGCGAGGAATGCGCCGTCCGCGCCCGCATCCCCGACGTCCACATCGACCGCGCCGCCGCGCGGCGTATAGCGCACCGCGTTGTCGACCAGATTGGCGAGCAGCACGCGCAGGGCGGCCGGGTCGCCGCGCAGCTTCGCGGGCGCGGCCTGCGCGAGGCCGAGGTCGATGTTCTTTTGCGCCGCAAGCGGCACGAAGTCGGTCACCACCGCCTGCGCGAGCGCAAGCAGATCGACCGTTTCGCCGCCCTCCGTGCGCGCGTCGGGTCCCTGCCGTGCGAGGGTCAGCAGCTGCTCGACGACCCGCGTGGCGCGCTCGACGCCGCGTTTCAGCTCCGCGATCGCCTGGCTGCGCGCCGCCCCGTTGCCGGCGCGTTCGGCGAGCTGCGCCTGCAGGCGCAGCGCGGTGAGCGGCGAGCGCAGCTCGTGCGCCGCATCCGCGACGAAGCGCCGTTGCAGCTCGAGCGTGTTTCCGAGACGCGCGAGCAGGCTGTTCAGCTCGCCCACCAGCGGCGAGAGCTCATCCGGCACCGCGCCCACCGACAGCGGTTCGAGCGAGGTGGAGTGCCGCTTGCGCACCGCCGCAGCGATCGCCTCGAGCGGCCGCAGCCCGCGGCCGACGACGATCCAGACGAGCGCCGCGAGCAGCGGCACGAGCAGCGCGATCGGCGCGGCCGCGCGCAGCGCAAGGCTCGCGGCGAGCCGATCGCGTACCCGCTGCGGCTGGGCGACCTGGATGACGCGGCCGCGCGCCCGCACGGCGAACACGCGCCAGGCGGCGTCCCCCGTGTGCTGGTCGGTGAAGCCGAGCGGCGTGTATCCCGGGACGCGGGCATGCGGGCGCGACAGGTAGATCTCGCGCCCACTGCGGTCCCAGATCTGGACGACGAAATCGCTCTCCAGCTCGCCGGCCGAAGGCGGCGCGACCAGCTCGCGCTGGAACGAATGGTCGCGCATCGACCATGCGATCTGCTCGAGGTGGTAGTCGAACAGGGCGTTGGCCTCGTCGCGCGCGGTGATGTAGGTCCATGCCGCCGCGACGACGCAGCCGGCAACGACCGCGAGCAGCAGGCCGACGATCAGCTGACGCCGGATCGAGCTCATGCCTTGGGCACCATGTAGCCGACGCCGCGCACGTTGCGGATCAGCCCGGCACCGAGCTTGCGGCGCAGGCCGTGCACGTAGACCTCGACCGTGTTCGACTCGACCTCTTCGCCCCAGCCGTAGAGCCGCGCTTCGAGCTGGGCGCGCGACAGGACCACGCCAGGCCGCTCGAGCAGCGCCGTCAGCAGTGCGAATTCGCGCGGCGACAGGTTCACCGCTTCGCCGCGCAGGGTCACCCGGCGCTCCGCCGGATCGAGCTCGATCTCGCCGTATCGCAGGCGCGGCGCGGCGCGCCCCGCACGCCGCCGGGCGACTGCCCGGATGCGCGCGGCGAGCTCGTCGAGGTCGAAGGGCTTGACGAGGTAGTCATCGGCGCCCGCGTCGAGCCCGGCGATGCGATCGCCGACCGCATCGCGCGCGGTCAGAATGATCACCGGCGTGTCGCTCGCGCGCGCGCGCAGCCGCTCGAGCAGCGCCGCGCCCGACAGGCGCGGCAAGCCGAGATCGAGCAGCAGCATGTCGTAGGCCTCGGCCGCCAGCGCGGCGTCGGCGGCCATGCCGTCCTGGACCCAGTCGACCGCGAAGCCGTCCTGGCGCAGGCCCTCGCGCACGCTGGCGCCGATCATCGGGTCGTCTTCGACAAGCAATATGCGCATCGGATCACCGGGAACAAGGCATGGGCCACAAGGCCGCGCCCCATGATGCGGCGCGCCGCTTAAGACTAACTTAAGCGCCCGGGCGCCGACAGCGAACCTGCCGTGCACGGCCACACGGTTTCCGCATTACCCATTACCATCCGCGCGTGTCGAAAGCGGAGTCCGCCGGATCGCCCCATCGCGTCGCCAGACGCCGCCGCCCGCGGCTCAACCTGATCGTCCTGGTCGTCGCGCTCGCTGCGGCGCTCGCCTTCGGATACTACGAATTCCGCCAGCGCCTGCTGTTCGTGCACGAGGAGGACGCACGCATCCGCGCCGACATGGTGACCGTGGCGAGCCGGGTCGCCGGCTGGGTGACGCGGGTCGCGGCGCACGAAGGCCAGGCGGTTGCGGCGGGCACCGTGCTGCTCGAAGTCGACCGACGCGATGCCGCGCTGGTGCTCGAAGAGCTCGAGGCGCAGCGCGCCGCGGTCGCCGCCGACCGCGCGCGCCTCGTCGCCGAGGAAAGCCTCGTGCGCAGCCAGACCGAGAGCCACCTGCAGTCGGTGCGCGCCGAGCTCGAGGCGGCGAAAGTCGCCGCCTCCAGCCTCGAGCCGCAGCGCAGCCTGGCGAAGAACGAGGCCATGCGCAGCCAGCAGCTGTTCGAAAAAAAGATGGCCTCGCAGAGCCAGCGCGACCTGGCCGAAACGCAGCTGCAGCGCGTCGAGCGCGAGTACCGCATCGCCGCGGCGAACCTGCAGGCCGCTGAGGCCCGCGTGCGCGAGGCCGAGGCCGAGCGCGCGCGCCTCGCGGTGCTCGCCGGGCAGCGCGCGGTGCTGGAAAAGCGCGAGACCGAGATCGCCACCCGCATCCAGCGCCAGCGCCTCGACCTCGAAGACCGGATCGTCAAGAGTCCGCTCGACGGCGTGGTCGATCGCAAGTTCGTCGAGGCGGGCGAGTACGTCTCGCCCGGACAGCGGCTGATGCTGCTGCACGACCCGAGCAAGCTGTGGATCGAAGCCAACATCAAGGAAACCGAGCTGCGACGGCTCGCAGTCGGCCAGGTGGTGCACGTCGAGGTCGACGCCTACCCGGACGAGGCCTTCGAAGGCCGCATCGAGCGCATCGGCCATTCGGCGACCAGCACTTTCGCCCTGCTGCCCAGCCCCAACCCGAGCGGCAACTTCACCAAGATCACCCAGCGCGTGCCGGTACGCATCGCGGTGGCGCAGCGCGGCGGGCGGCTGCGCCCGGGCATGATGGTCGAGATCAAGATTGCCACCGGCGGCTGACGCGAGCCTCGGGATCGAGGCGCTGTTCCAGCGCTACGGGCCCGCGTATCGCTGGCTGGTGACCATCGGCGGGCTGCTCGGCGCGATGTCGATGGTGCTCTCGGCAACCATGGTGAACGTCGCCGTGCCGAGCATCATGGGCGCCTTCGGCGTCGGCCAGGACCTTGCGCAATGGGCGGCGACCGCCTTTCTCGCGACGATGGTCGCGAGTCAGCTGCTAAACGCCTGGGCGGTCGAGGCCTTCGGCCAGCGCACGATCTTCTGCCTTTCGCTCGTCATCTTCACCGTCGGCGCGCTGATCGGCGCATCCGCCCACAACATCGAGACGCTGATCGCCGGGCGCATCCTCCAGGGCTTCTCGGCCGGCCTGATTCAGCCGCTGGTCATGGCCACCGTGGTCGCGGTGTTCCCCGCCGAGCGGCGCGGCATGGCCGTCGGCCTGTACTCGGTGGGCGTCACCATGGCGCCGAGCTTCGGGCCCTGGATCGGCGGGCTCGCGATCGACGCCCTGAACTGGCGCCAGATCTTCATCGTGCCGCTGCCGCTGGTCGCGCTGGCGTTCCTCATGGGACTGGCGCTGATGCCGGCGAAGAAGTTCTCCGGGCGCCTGCCCCGGTTCAACTGGACCGGCTTCGTGCTGCTCGCGGCCGCGCTGATGTGCTTGATGAGCGCGATCGGCAACGGCCACCGCTGGGGCTGGTCCTCCGAGCGCACCGCCGCGTTCCTGCTCACCGGCTGCGCCGCGGCGGCGCTGTTCGCCCTGCTGCAGCTGCGCTCGAAGCATCCGCTGCTCGACGTCAGCCTGTTCGCCGACCTGCGCTTCAGCGCCGCGATGTGCATCGCCTTCGCCTTTGGCGCGGGAAACTTCGCGACCAACTACGCGATTCCCGTGTTCATGCAGACCGTGCAGGGCTTTACCGCGACGGAGGCCGGATTCGTGCTCGTGCCGGCCGGCATCCTGCTGGTCATGATGATCCCGCTGGTCGGCCGGCTCGCCGACACGCTGCCTGCGCAGTACCCGATCATGGTCGGCTGCGTCATGTTTTCTCTGGCCGGCTGGCTGATGTCGGAAGCCGACGTCAACACCGCGTTCTGGACGGTCGCCGGAATCGTGATCGTCAGCCGCGCCGCGCTCGGTCTGGTCATGCCGACCCTCGGCAAGGTGGCGATGAGCAGCGTGCCGGCCGACAAGCTGAACCAGGGCGCGGGCACCTACAACTTCATCCGCCAGATGGGCGGTGCGTTCGGCGTCAATCTGACCGCGGTTGCGGTCGACATGCGCACCGCGCGCCACGCCGACCTGCTGACCGCGACGCAGACGCCGGACAATGCGCAGAGCGTCGAGCTGCTGGCGCGCATCGGCGAGCTGCTGCAGCGCGCCGGCCTGCCCGAGTCGGTGCTCCAGCCGGGCGCGCTCGACTACCTCGGCCGGGTGGTCTACGCGCAGGCCCTCGGGCTCGGCTTCCAGGACGCGTTTTTCCTCATCTGCTTCGCCTTCGCGCTCGCCTTCGTGCCGGCCTGGCTGCTCGGCCGCGCGGGGCGATGAATGGGGTCAGACCCCGGTCATGCGGGCGCCAGGCGCGCCGCGCGCGGCTCGCGGATCGGCAGGTTGATCAACGCAGCGAACACCGCGAGCGCCATGTCGGTGTACCACATCCAGTCGTAGCTGCCGCTCGCCTCGAGGGCGAGCCCGCCGAACCAGGCACCGCAGAACCCGCCGATCTGGTGCGCGAACAGCGTCACGCCGAACAGCGTCGCCAGATAGCGCGTGCCGAACAGCTTGCCGACGAGCCCTGCGGTCGGCGGCACCGTCGCGAGGAAGGTCAGCCCCATCCACGCCGAGAACAGCAGGATCGTCTGCTCGGTCTTCGGCGCGACGAGGAACAGCGCGACGCCGATCCCGCGCAGCGCGTAGATCGTCGAGAGCATGTATTTCATCGGCCAGCGCTGCGAGCCGACGCCCGCAAGGATGCTGCCGGCGATGTTGAACAGCCCGATCACGCCGATCGAGGTTCCGGCGAGTGCCGGCGGCAGGCCGCAGAGCTCGATCACGCCCGGCATATGCGTGGTCAGAAAAGCCACGTGAAAGCCGCAGACGAAGAACCCGCCCATCAGGCACCAGTAGCTCGCACTGCCGGCGGCCTCGCGCAGCGCCGCCCGAAGATTCGGCGCGCCGGCGCCCGAGGCGGGCGTGCCCGCGGTGGCCTGCGCCGCCGGCCGCCGGCCGAACGCCAATGCGAGCGGCAGCGTCGCCAGCGCGACCAGCGCCCACCCGTACATGGCGCTCATCCAGCCGTAGGCGCCGATCACCACGGCGACGATCGGCGCGAACACCAGCTGGCCGGTCGATCCGCCTGCGTTTACGATGCCGGTCGCGAGGCCGCGCTTTTCAGCCGGAATGCGCTGACCGATCACGCCCATCAGCACCGACATGCTGCCTGCCGCGGCGCCGGCGGCGTGCAGGATGCCCATCGAGAACACCAGCCCGAGCGCGCTCGGCGTGTTCGGCACCAGTGCGCTGCCCAGCGCGAGCAGCAGCGCACCGAGCGCAACGACGATGCCGGCGCCGTAGCGATCGGCGAGCACGCCGAACACCGGCTGCCAGGCACCCCACATGAGTTGCGCAA